>Ga0116152_10002591_pt1 | contig 14697 bp, 14 predicted proteins | sample AD_UKC119_MetaG_FD_89894 | JGI IMG/M metagenome (GOLD analysis project Ga0116152, IMG submission 89894) | Active sludge microbial communities of municipal wastewater-treating anaerobic digesters from Hong Kong - AD_UKC119_MetaG | ecosystem: Engineered > Bioreactor > Anaerobic > Digestate... | reverse complement strand
TGGTGGGGATCTGGCGCCGGAACGCGATCTGGGCGATGCTGTCAGGCGCGCTGGTGTTGGGCGCCCTGACGCTGTTGCGGGTGGCGCTGGCGCCCTGACGCAAAGGGGCCCCGCGGGGCCCCTGCCGGATCACTGCGTGTATTGCTGGCGTTCGGTGGGTTCGGCGTCGGAATAGACGTTTTCCTCGACCACGCCGGGGATGGTGGCGAACTGGTCCGACAGCGCGTTCGGATAGAACGAGCTTTCGATCCAGGCGAATTCGGGCACCTGTTGCAGGATATGGGCGATCGACTTGGCGCAGAAGGCATCGGGTACCGGCCCTTCCTGCTGGGCCAGGCGCAGGATGTATTCGGCGGTCTCGGGCGCGACCTGCAAATGCTGGATGCGCACGTGATGGGTGCGCCGCGCGTGATAATAGGTGTAGCGGAACAACTGGTTGTCGTCGAAGCCATAGTGAACGTCGTTCACCTCGGGCGACAGCGGATGGGTCCAGCTTCCGGCCGGATCGAACAGCACGCGCTGACTGGGCGCGTTGATCATCAGGGCCGAATGCTCGCCCGAGCCGCGTTCGTTGTTCACCACGTTGAACAGCACGATCTCATAGGGTTCGCCCGCCTGATAGCGGGCGGCGGCGACCTCGGACTCGGCCGCGTTGTGGACGGGTTTGGTGCACGCCGCCAGCAACACAAGGCCGACGAGCGCCAGAAGCCGGGTCACGATACGCATGACAGGGTCCTTTGGATCGGGCAGGAAGGGGCCGCGCCGCCAGGTCGCCGCGCGCCCCGCCAGGGCACGCGCGCCGTTCAGGCGTTGGCCAACGCCAGGAAGACCAGCACGCCGAGCGCGATCGCCGCAACCCAGACCGCGAGTTTGAGGAAACCGTGGAAGGTGTGCTCTTGCGTGGTCACATCCATCGAGCCGTGTTCGTAGTCCAAGGGTCTTCTCCCGTTCCCAGAGTTTTTTTCTTCCATACCGGATGGCGCCGCGGCTGTCACCCGCCTTTGCGCGGGTCCCGGCCGGGTCCGAGGCGGCCCTTCAGACGCCGGTGGCCTGCCACAACCACGCGCCGCGGTCGTCGCGCCAGCGCCGGGCCCGGCCGGTGCGCAGCAGGTGGTTCAGATGCCCGACGGCCTCGACCAGGGCCATGCCGGCCTGCGTGCCAGTGATCTCGCGCTTGAAGATCGGCACGAAGCATTGCATCGCGGTGTGCGGCGTCGTCAGGTGGCGTTCCAGCCGGCCCAGCGCGCCGACGTGGTTGTCGATCATCTGCGTCAGGCGCAGCGGCAGGCCGGTAAAGGGCAGCTTGTGGCCGGGCAGCACAAAGTGGCGATCCTCGGCAAAGGCGGACAGGGCGCGGCAACTCGTCATCCATTCGCCCACCGGATCGGCGTCGGGCTCGGTCGCATAGACGCCGAGATTGGCGCTGATCCCGGGCAACAACTGGTCGCCGCCGATCACCAGGTCATCGTCGAGGCTCCAGAAGGTCGCGTGTTCGGGGGCGTGGCCATGTCCCACGCGCACCCGCCAGCGACGGCCGCCGATCTCGATCTCGTCGCCCTCGGCCACGCGGGTGAAACCCAGCGGCAGGGGATCGACCACATCGGCGAAGTTGAAGGGGCGCTCGCCCATCCGGCGGGCGATCTCGGCCTCGTCCACGCCGGCGCCGCGCCAATACGCGACGGTTTCCGCGACGGGTTGGTCCTGGCGGTCCAGCAGCAGCATCCGTGCGAACAGCCAGGCGGTGCGGGTGGTGACCAGATCGGCGCCGTGCTGCGCCTGGAACCAGCCGGCCAGGCCGATGTGGTCGGGGTGGTGATGCGTGACCACCACGCGGTGCACCGGCCGGCCGTTCAGGGGGCCGGCCATCAGATCCTGCCACGCCGCGCGGGCGGATCGGCTGGCAAAGCCGGTGTCGATAACCGTCCAGCCCCGCGCGCCGTCGTCCAGCGCGTAGACATTCACATGGTCCAGCGCCATCGGCAGCGGCAGCCGCATCCACAACACGCCCGGGGCGACCTGGATCGCCTGGCCCGGCCCCGGCGGTTCCTCGAACGGATACCGGATACCGGGGTCGGCGGGGCGCGACGGGGGGCGCGCGGTAGAGGGAGAGGTCATGCGGAGATCAGGTCCTCGGCCGAGAGGGCGTAAAGCTGCGCAGCCCCGGCGCGGGCCTGCACCAGCAGCGATTCGTGCTCGGGCAGAATACGATCCATGAACACATGTGCAAGCCGACAGCGCGGCCCCTGCGGATCGGCCAGCGCCGCCTTCAGGTGGTAGGCGCCGCCCAGAACCCGGGCAAAGGCCCGCAGATAGGCCACGGCGCCGGCGTTGCGGTCGTTGGCCTCTTGCGCGACCATCCATTCGGTTGCCTCGCGCAGGGTTTCCGCGGCGCTCCAGACCTTTTCGGCCAGTTCGGGCATCCGGCCCCGGGCCGCTTCGGCGGTATCCTCGATCTCTTGCAGCAGGCGGCAGGCGGCCTCGCCGCCGTCCATCAGCTTGCGCCCGACAAGGTCCATGGCCTGGATGCCGTTGGTCCCCTCGTAGATCGGTGTGATGCGCGCATCGCGGAAATATTGCGCGGCGCCGGTTTCCTCGATGAACCCCATGCCGCCGTGAATCTGCACGCCCATCGACGACACCTCGCAGCCGATGTCCGTGCCGTGGGCCTTGGCGATCGGGGTGAGCAGCGCGGCGCGGGCTTTCCAGCTTTCCTTGCCCGTGGCCTTGCCCATGTCGATCGCCAGACCGCAATCCAGCGCGATGGCGCGGGCGGCGAAGATCTCGGCCTTCATCACGGCCAGCATCCGGCGCACGTCGGCGTGGTCGATGATCGCGCCCTCGCCCAGGGGCGTGCGCCCCTGCTTGCGGTCCTGCGCATAGGCCAGCGCGTGCTGATAGGCGGCCTCGGCCACGCCGATGCCCTGCGCACCGACGCCCAGCCGGGCGTTGTTCATCATGGTGAACATCGCGGCCATACCGCCGTTCGGCTTGCCGACCAGCCAGCCGGTCGCCCCTTCGAAGGCCATCACGCAGGTCGGCGAGCCGTGAATGCCCAGCTTGTGTTCAAGCGAGACCACGCGCAGGGCGTTGCGCGCGCCGGGATTGCCGGCGGCGTCGGGGATCAGCTTGGGCACCATGAACAGGCTGATGCCGCGGGTGCCCGGCGCGCCGTCGGGCAGACGCGCCAGCACCAGGTGGCAGACGTTCTCGGCGACATCGTGATCGCCCCAGGTGATGAAGATCTTCTGCCCGGTGATGGCATAGGTGCCGTCGCCATTGTCCACCGCCCTGGTGCGCAGCGCGCCCACGTCCGAGCCGGCCTGCGGTTCGGTCAGGTTCATCGTGCCGGTCCACTCGCCGCTGATGAGTTTGGGCAGATACAGGTCCTTGAGCGTGTCGCTGGCGTGGTGTTCCAGCGCCTCGATCTGGCCCTGGCTCAGCAGCGGGCAGAGTTGCAGCGCCAGGCACGCGCCCGACATCATCTCGTTCATGGCGGTGTTCAGGGTCTGCGGCAGGCCCATTCCGCCGAACTCGGGCGTCGCGGCAATGCCCAGCCAGCCGCCCTCGGCAATCGCCTTGTAGCCGTCCTTGAACCCGGGCGAGGTGCGCACCACGCCGTTTTCCAGCTTGGCCGGCGTCAGGTCGCCGTGGCGATTGAGCGGCGCCAGCACACCGTCGCACAGCCGCCCCAACTCGCCCAGGATGGCCTCGGTCACGTCGGCGCCGGCCTCGGCGAAGGTCTCGGTTTCGGACAGCCGATCATACCCCAGCACCTGGTCCAGCAGGAAACGGATATCGGCAACGGGCGCGGTGAAGGACATGGCAGAGCTCCGGAAACGAAAGGGCGAGCCGCTTGGCAAGCCCGGCTGACGGCTGTATTGCCGCAAGATCGCACAAGCCGACACCCCGAGAAACCAGAACGCAACGTCACCGCCCGATGCCCGACACGCGCCGCCTTTCCCCCGCGCCCGACGACCTGCGCCGTGCCGCCGCGATGCTGCGCGCGGGCGGGCTGGTGGCGATGCCGACGGAAACGGTCTACGGGCTGGCCGCCGACGCCACGAACGACCGCGCCGTCGCGGCGATCTTTGCCGCCAAGGGCCGACCCCGGTTCAACCCGCTGATCGTGCATCTGGCCGACCTGGCCCAGGTCGAGGTCTTCGCCCGGATGACACCGCTGGCGCGGCGGCTGGCGACGGCGTTCTGGCCCGGGCCGCTGACGCTGGTGCTGCCGCTCAAGGGCGGGCTGTCGCCGCTGGTCACCGCCGGGCTTGATACCGTTGCGATCCGGCTGCCGGCGCATCCCGTGGCGCGCGCGCTGCTGGCCGCCTTTGGCGGGCCGTTGGCCGCGCCTTCGGCCAATCCCTCGGGGCGGATCAGCCCGGTCAGCGCGGCGCATGTGCTGGCGGGGCTGGACGGGCGGATCGACGCGGTGGTGGACGCGGGGCCCTGCGCGGTCGGGCTGGAATCGACGATCCTGGATGCGACCGGGCACCAGCCCGCGCTGCTGCGCGCGGGCGGTCTGGCGGTCGAGGCGATCGAGGCGCTGGGCCTCACCGTCGGCCGCCCCCGGGGCGGCGCGATCACCGCGCCCGGGCAGTTGGCCTCGCATTATGCGCCGCGCGGGCGGGTGCGGCTGGAGGCCGGGACACCGCAGCCGGGCGAGGTCTGGGTCGGCTTTGGCCCCTGCCCCGGCGCGGCGCTGACCCTCAGCGAATCCGGCGACACGACCGAGGCCGCCGCCCGCCTGTTCCACATATTGCACGAGGCCGACGCGCTGGCCGGCGCCGGGGGCCGCATCGCCTTTGCCCCCGTTCCGCACAGCGGGCTGGGTCGCGCCATCAACGACCGTCTGTCCCGCGCCGCAGCGCCGCGCTGAGTTCGCCCAGCAGCGCCGGCGCGCTCCAGTCGCGACGCCCCGCGCCGATCAGGGCGACCAGGCGGCGGTTTACCGGGGCCTCGAGCGACTGCGCGCGGGCCAGGCGCAGAACCTCGCCGTTGATCCAGTCGATTTCCGTCGCGCGGCCCTGCGCCAGGTCGTCGGCCATGGACGAGCGCGCCAGCGGGTCGATCCTGAGCATCCCGCCCGCCAGCGCGCGGAACAGCGGATCGGGCAGGCGCAGCACGCCGGGCAGCATCCGCGCGGGCAAGGGCGTGAGCCGGGCCAGCGGCATCCCCGCCCGGGCACACAGGCCCAGCCATTCCTCTTGCGCCAGCGCCAGGCAGCGGCGGAAATCGCGCTGCGACAGTTCCGCGCGCAGGGGCAGTCCGGACAGCGCGTTGACCGCGTTGTTGAGGTTCAGCATCAGCTTCGCGCGCAGCACCGGCGCCATGTCGGCGTGCCGCGTCAAGGCCAACCCGGCGCGCCGGAACAAGGCCACCGGCAGGCGCGGGTCATCGGCGACATGCAAGCCGCCCTGCGTGCCCTGGTGGAACCCGCCCGCCCCCTGCGCCGCAACGTTGAAGCCGACCATCCCGCGCAGGACCGGGCGACCCAGCCCCTCGGCCAGCACCTGCGCATTGTCGAGCCCGTTCTGAAAGCTGACCACAACCGCATCGGGCGCCAGATGCGAGCGCAGCGCGCGGGCAGCCTCGGCGCTGGCGGCGCTTTTCACGCAGACCAGCACCAGAGCGGCGTCCCGCGCGCCCTCGGGCCCTTCGGTGAACGGCAGGGGCGCCGTCTCGACCCGCCCGCCCCGGTAATCCGTCAGCACCAGCCCACGCGCGACCTCGGCGCCGACCCGGGCGCGACCGATCAGGACCACGTCGCCCCCCGCCGCCGCAAGCCGCCCCCCGAGATAGCAGCCGACTGCGCCGGCGCCGAAGATCGCGATGCGCATCCCTGAACCCTCCTGACACTGGCGGCGGCGCGCGCTTTGGCCTATATCCGCGCGTATGAGCACCATCGTCCCCCAGAGCCTGACCTTCCGCAAGATGCACGGAGCGGGCAACGATTTCGTGATCCTCGACTCGCGCGGGCAAACCGCGCGGGGACTGGGGGCACGGACGACGCCCGAGCTGGCGCGCGCGTTGGGGGACCGCCACCGGGGCGTGGGGTTCGACCAACTGGCCGAGATGCGCGACGATGCCGCCGACGACGACGCCGACGCCGCCGACCTGGCGCTGGATTTCTGGAACGCCGACGGCAGCATGGCCGGGGCCTGCGGCAACGCCACCCGCTGCGTCGCCTGGCTGGTGATGCGCGAAACCGGGCGCGACCGACTGACCATCCGCACCGAACGCGGCCTGCTGACGGCGGTGCGGCAGGACGGGCGGGTCTGGGTGAACATGGGCGCGCCGCTGCTGGACTGGCAGGCGATCCCTCTGGCCGGTCCCGGGGACAGCCAGCACCTGCCCCTGCCCGGCGATCCCGTCGCCGTCGGCATGGGCAACCCGCATTGCGTCTTCATCGTCGCGGATGCCGAGGCCGTGGCGCTGGACACACTGGGGCCGCGCTACGAACACGACCCGCTGTTCCCCCAGCGCACGAATGTGGAATTCGTCAGCCTGACCGGGCAGGACCGGCTCAGGATGCGGGTCTGGGAACGCGGTGCGGGGGTGACGCTGGCCTGCGGCTCGGGCGCCTGCGCGGTGGCGGTGGCGACGGCCCAGCGCGGCCTGACCGGGCGGCGCGTCGTGATGGACCTGGACGGCGGCACGCTGGAAGCCGACTGGCGCGACGATGGCGTCTGGCTGACCGGCCCCGTGGCCGAGGTCTTTACCGGCACGCTCAGCGCCGAGGCCCTGGCCACACCATGAGCGCGCCGCCCGTGTTCACCACGCTCGGCTGCCGGCTCAATGCCTATGAGACCGAGGCGATGAAGGACCTGGCCCGCGAGGCCGGGGTCAGCGGCGCGCATGTCGTGAACACCTGCGCGGTCACCGCCGAGGCGGTGCGCAAGGCCCGCCAGGAAATCCGCCGGATCGCCCGCGAAACCCCCGGCGCGACGATCATCGTCACCGGCTGCGCAGCGCAGACCGAACCCGAAACCTTTGCCGCGATGCCCGAGGTGACGCGCGTCATCGGCAATCACGAAAAGATGCTGCCCGGGACCTGGGCGGCGCTGACGCCCGATCTGATCGGCCGGACCGAACGCGTGCAGGTGGACGACATCCTGAGCGTGCGCGAAACGGCGGGGCATCTGATCGACGGGTTCGGCAGCCGCGCGCGGGCCTATGTGCAGGTGCAAAACGGCTGCGACCACCGCTGCACCTTCTGCATCATTCCTTACGGCCGGGGCAATTCGCGCTCGGTGCCGGCGGGCGTGGTGGTGGAACAGATCAAGCGGCTGGTCGGCGCGGGCTATCACGAGGTGGTGCTGACCGGGGTCGATCTGACCTCGTGGGGGCCCGACCTGCCCGGCCAGCCGGCGCTGGGCGACCTGGTGCAGAAGATCCTGCGGCTGGTGCCCGATCTGGCACGGCTGCGCATCTCGTCCATCGATTCGATCGAGGCCGACCCGGCCCTGATCGACGCCATCGCCGGCGAACCGCGCCTGATGCCGCATTTGCACCTGTCGTTGCAGGCGGGCGACGACATGATCCTGAAACGGATGAAGCGGCGCCACCTGCGCGACGACGCCATCCGCTTTTGCCACGCGATGCGCGCGGCGCGACCCGACCTTGTCTACGGCGCGGATATCATCGCAGGCTTTCCCACGGAAACCGAGGCGATGTTCGAGAACTCGCTGGCCCTGGCGCGCGAATGCGGGCTGACCTGGCTGCACGTCTTTCCCTATTCGCCCCGCCAGGGCACGCCCGCGGCGCGGATGCCGCAGGTTCCCGTGGCCGAGGTCAGGGCCCGCGCGGCGCGGTTGCGGGACCTGGGCGCGGTGCTGGCGGCCGAACATCTGGCCGCGCAGGTCGGGCGCGACCATCGCGTGTTGATGGAGAGCCCGCGCATGGGCCGGACCGAGCAGTTCACCGAGGTGCGCTTTGCCGCGGACCAGCCGGTGGGGCAGATCGTGGCGGCGCGCATCCAGGGTCAGGACGGGCGCCAGTTGCGGGCGTAGCGGGGGGCCAGCCCCCCGCACCCCCCGCCCAAGGGGGCTGTCTGCCCCCTTGGGAAACCCCCGAGGATATTTACGGCACAAAGAACGCAAGGGGCCGGTCCTGCCAGGCCCCCGGCGCGAGGCCGTCCAGACCATTGTCGCCGACACGGTGCCGCACGAGTCGCAGGACCAGGTGGCCGACGGCGTTGGCCATGCGGCGGATCTGGCGATTGCGGCCCTCGGTCAGGGTGATGTCGAGCCAGGTTCCGGGCGGGTCGGGCCGCTCGCGTGGCCACAGCCACGAGGGACGCGCGATGACCGTGACCCGGGCCGGCCGGGTTGGGCCGTCACCCAGCAAGACCCCCGCGCGCAGCCGGTCGAGCGTCGGCGCCGAGGGGGTGCCCGCGACAAGAACCGCATAGGTCTTTTCTGTGCCGCCCCCGGTCAGTCGGGCCTGCAACGCGCCGTCGTTAGTGAGCAGCAGCAGCCCCTCGCTGTCGGCGTCGAGCCGCCCCGCGGGCACCAGGCCCGGCAGCGCCAGGAGCCGCGCGAGGCCGGGCCAGTGGGGATCGTCGGTCCACTGGCTGAGCACGCCGGCCGGCTTGTTGAAGGCGACGAGGCGGGGCTGTTCGGTGGAACGGGCGCGGGGGCGCGGGCGGCTCATCAATCGGCACCTTGCGGTGGAGGGAGGGTCGGGCGGGCCGGATCGGATCGGACATCGCGGCGCGCCGGGTCGCGTCACCCGGCGCGAAAATGCGGCAAAAAGGCATCGAGCACGGCGGCGGGCGCTTCCTCCATCACGAAATGGCCGCTGTCGCAGGGGCTGTCGGTCACCTGCTCGGCCCAGGCGCTCCAGGCTGCGCGGGGGGTGCCGGCGCGGGCCGGAAAGCCCCCGCGCGCCCACAGGACATGCAGGGGCGCCGACAGGCGGCGGCCAGCCGCGCGGTCGGCTTCGTCATGGTCGCGGTCGGTGGAGGCGCCGGCGCGGTAATCGGCGCACATGGCCGCCAGATGCGCGGGATCGGCGGCCTGGGCACGGTAGCTGTCCAGCGCCTGCGGATCGAAGCCGGCCAGCGATTTCGCGCGCGTCCACGAGGTCATCAGCGTCTCGATGAACCAGCCGGGGCGGGCGCCGATCAGCGTTTCGGGCAGCGGCGCAGGCTGGGCCAGGAAGGGCCAGTGCCAGATCGCCATGGCAAGACCCGCATCCATCGCCCGCCAGTAATCGGCGGTGGGCAGGATTTCGATCACCCCCAACCGATCCACGCGGCCCGGGTGGTCCAGCGCCAGGCGATAGGCCACCCGCGCGCCCCGATCGTGGCCGAGGACATGGGCCTTTTCCAACCCGTGGTGGTCCATCAAGGCCACGATGTCGCGCGCCATGCGGCGTTTGGAATAGACCGTATGCCCGGCGTCGTCAGCCGGCGCGTCCGAGGCGCCATAGCCGCGCAGATCCGGCACGATCACGTCGAAATGCCGCGCGAACCCCTGCGCGACCGGCCCCCAGGCGCGATGGTTTTGCGGAAAGCCGTGCAACAGGATCAGCGGCACGCCCCGCCCGCCCCGGCGGACGTGTAGCGAGACCTCGTCCAGATCGACCCGCGCGCTGGAAAACCCCTGGAACATCAATGCGCCTGCGCCCAGTTCTGGCCGACGCCCGCGTCCACGATCAGCGGCACGGCGATGTCCACGGCCGGGGCGGCGGCGCCTTCCATGATCGCCTTGACGCGGGCGATGGTCTCGTCCACGGCGGCGTCCTCGACCTCGAACACCAGTTCGTCGTGGACTTGCAGCAGCATCTTGGCCGGCAGATCGCGAATCGCCTGGGGGATGCGGATCATCGCGCGGCGGATGATGTCGGCGGCCGTGCCCTGGATCGGCGCGTTGATGGCCCCGCGCCGGGCAAAACCGGCGGCCGGGCCCTTGGCGTTGATCTCGGGCGTGTGGATGCGCCGGCCGAACAGGGTTTCCACGTAGAGATGCTCGCGCGCGAAGGCGATGGTGGCGTCCATATAGTCCCGGATGCCCGGGAAACGCTGGAAATACGTGTCGATGAAGTCCTGCGCCTCGGCCCGGGGGATGCGCAGGTTGCGCGCCAGGCCAAAGCCCGAGATGCCGTAGATCACGCCGAAGTTGATCGCCTTGGCGCGGCGGCGGATCTCGGGCGTCATCTCGTCTAGCGGCACATTGAACATCTGGCTGGCGGTCATCGCGTGAATGTCCAACCCGTCATGGAACGCCTGTTTCAGCGCCGGGATGTCGGCGGTGTGGGCCAGGATGCGCAGCTCGATCTGGCTGTAGTCCAGGCTGACCAGTTTCATCCCCGGCCCGGCGACAAAGGCCTCGCGAATGCGGCGGCCTTCCTCGGTGCGGACGGGGATGTTTTGCAGGTTGGGATCGGTCGAGGCCAGCCGCCCGGTGTTCGCCCCGGTCTGCGCATACGAGGTGTGCACACGCCCGGTTTCCGGGTTGATGTGATTTTGCAGCGCATCGGTATAGGTCGATTTCAGTTTCGACAGCTGCCGCCAGTCCAGCACCTTTCCGGGCAGTTCGTGTTCGGTTGCCAGGTCTTCCAGAATGTCGGCGCCGGTCGAATAGGCGCCGTTGCGGCCCTTTTGCCCGCCGGGCAGGCCCAGCTTGTCGAACAGCACCTCGCCCAGTTGCTTGGGCGAGCCGACATTGAAGGGCGCGCCGGCCATCTCGTGGATCTCGGCCTCGAGCCCGGCCATCGACTGGGCAAAGGCGTTGGACATGCGGCTCAGGGTATCGCGATCGACGGTGATGCCGTGCATCTCCATTTCGGCCAGGACGGGAACCAGCGGTCGTTCGAGCGTTTCGTAGACCGTCGTGACCTGGGCGACGTGCAGGCGCGGGCGCAGGGTCTGCCACAGGCGCAGCGTGATATCGGCATCCTCGGCGGCGTATTTCGTCGCCTCGTCGATCCCGACCTTGTCAAAGGTGCGCTGGGACTTGCCCGATCCGAGCAGAGGTTTGATCGGGATCGGCACATGGTTCAGATAGGTTTCCGACAGCACGTCCATGCCGTGATTGTGCAGGCCGGAAAACAGCGCGTAGCTCATCAGCATGGTGTCGTCGAAGGGCGCGACGGCGATCCCCCGGCGGGCAAGGATCTTGGCGTCATACTTGATGTTCTGCCCGATCTTCAGGATGGCGGGATCCTCGAGCACGGGTTTCAGCGCGGCCAGCGCGGCCTCGGGGTCGATCTGGCCGGGCAGGCGCGTGGCCGAACCAAAGAGGTCATCGGCGCCCTCGGTGTGCGTGAGCGGGATGTAGCAGGCCTCGCCGGGCGCCAGCGCCAGCGAGACGCCGACCAGCTCGGCGCGCATTTCATCGAGCGAGGTGGTCTCGGTGTCCACCGCGACATAACCCTGCTCGCGGATGCGCGCGACCCAGTCGTTCAGCGTATCGAGATCGCGCACGCACACATAGGCATCGGCGTCGAACGCCTGCGCGGGCGGGGTCGGAACCGGGGTGGTGGCGCCGGACAGGGCGGACGCGTCCTGCGCAGACGGGTCCGCGGGTTTCGATCCGGGGGCCTCGGACACCGCCGGCGGGGCCACGCCCAGCTTGTCGGCGATGCGCCGCGTCAGGGTGCGGAATTCCATCCGGCCAAGGAAATCCAGCAAGGTCGCGGGATCGGGGGCGGTCACCGCCAGCGTATCCAGCCCGACCGCGACCGGCGTGTCGCGCTTGAGCGTGACCAGTTCGCGCGAGATGCGGATCTGGTCGGCCTTTTCCAGCAGCGTCTCGCGCCGCTTGGGTTGCTTGATCTCGGCGGCGCGCGACAGCAGCGTGTCCAGATCGCCGAATTCGTTGATGAGCAGGGCCGCGGTCTTCAGACCGATCCCGGGCGCGCCGGGCACGTTGTCGGTGGGATCGCCAGCCAGCGACTCCACGTCCACCACCCGTTCCGGGCCGACACCGAACTTTTCGAACACCTCGGCCGGGCCGATGGTCTTGTTTTTCATCGGATCGAACATGTCGATGCCGGGCCCGACCAGTTGCATCAGATCCTTGTCCGAGGAAATGATGGTGCACGAGCCCCCCGCCTCGGCGGCCTGCCGCGCAAGCGTGGCGATGATGTCGTCGGCCTCGAATCCCTCCATCTCGATGCAGGCGATGTTGAAGGCGCGCGTGGCCTCGCGGGTAAAGGGGAACTGCGGGCGCAGGTCCTCGGGCAGGTCCGGGCGGTTGGCCTTGTATTCGGGGTAGATCTCGTTGCGGAAGGTGCGCGAGGACGCATCGAAGATCACCGCGATGTGGGTGGCGCGGGCCTTGTTGGCCGACCCGTTGGCAACCTCGTTCCAGATCAGGTTGCAAAAGCCCGCGACGGCGCCCACCGGCAGGCCGTCGGATTTGCGGGTGAGTGGCGGCAGGGCGTGATAGGCGCGAAAGATATAGGCCGATCCGTCGATCAGATGCAGGTGAGAATCCTTGCCGAATGCCATGCTGCCGCCTCCGTTCGCGCCCCGTTCCTTGCCCGACCTTGGTAGCCGCCCCGGGCCGGGCCGTCCAGCCGAACCCGGTGCGCCGGGGGCCGGACGCTTTCGACCGTCCTGCCCTGGCACGCGCCCCAGGTTGATCTTTGCCGGCGGCCTTGCCATATAGGGGGCGTCTTCCGGTCGGCCTGTGATGGCCATGTGGGTCCCCGTGACCCGGCGCGTTCGGCGCATTCCCCCCGGAAGCAGTCCCGCCCGGGCTTTGCCTGACCTGCTCCCGCCAAGCGCCGGGACGGGCCGGTTTTCGGCTTTGGGCCCAGACGTGAAGGAGATGACATGTCGAACGATCTGAGCAACGACGAACTGCTTGAGCGCATCGAGGAATTGAGCAAGGCGGGCATGACGCAAGCCGCCAGGGCGCTGCAACGCGAACTGGCCTACCGCGCGAAACGGACCGCCTGAGACGGCGCCGCGCAATGCAAGAAGGGCGGGGTTGATCCCCGCCCTTTCCGTCAGAACTGCCGCCAGCCGCCCGGTCAGCGGATGAAGGTGCCGTTGTTCAACTCCTGAAACGCCCGGCGCAATTCCTCGCGGGTGTTCATGACGATCGGCCCGTGCCAGGCGACCGGCTCCTGGATCGGCTGGCCGGACACCAGCAGGAAGCGCACCCCCTCGGGCCCGGCCGTCACCACGATCTCGTCGCCGGTGCCGAAGCGCACCAGCGTGCGGTTGCCGCTGAGGTCGCGGATCGCCAGCTCCTGCCCCGCGAATTCCTTTTCCACCCGCACCCCTTGCGGGCCAGACGCATCCCGGAACGTGCCCGCACCCGCAAAGATATAGGCAAAGGTGTTCGCATGGGTATCGACCGGCAGCACCTTGCGGGTGTTCGGCGGCACCGACACGTCCAGATAGAGCGGGTCGGCCGCGATACCGTCCACCGGCCCCCGCCGGCCCCAGAACCGGCCGGTGATGATGCGCACCGCCGTGCCGTCGTCATCGACCACCGTCTCGATGTCGCCGGCCTGCACGTCCTGATACCGCGGCGCGGTCATTTTCAGGTCGCGTTGCAGATTGGCCCACAGCTGGAACCCGTGCATCTGCCCCCGCGCGTTGCCCAGCGGCATCTCCTGATGCAGGATGCCCGAGCCCGCCGTCATCCACTGCACGGACCCGGGCCCCAAGCGCCCCTTGTTGCCCAGCGAATCGCTGTGCTCGACCGAGCCTTCCAGCACATAGGTGATCGTCTCGATCCCGCGGTGCGGGTGCCAGGGAAACCCCTTGCGATACAGCGCCGGATCGTCGTTGCGGAAATCGTCGAGCAGCAGGAACGGATCGGCCTCGGCCGGGTCGCCAAAGCCGAAGACACGGTGCAGGTGCACCCCTGCCCCTTCCAGCGTCGGTTGCGCCAGACGGGTCGCGGTCACGGGTCGGAACGTCATGAGAGCCTCCTGTGGTTCAGGTTGCCCCCGATATGGCGTGCGCCCGGCCCCTGTTCCAGCCCGCCGGCTGCGCGCCGGCGCACAGGTCCTGTTCAGTGCGCGTCGCCGGCCCCCTCGGCCAGGGTATAGCGCGCGTCGCAATAGGGGCAGTCGATGAAGCCGGTCTCGTGCGGGATCGTCAGCCACACGCGCGGATGGCCCAGCGCGCCCTCGCCGCCATCGCACGAAAAGCGGCGGGCGTTGACGACATGGGTGGCGGGGGCGTCGTGCGCGGGGCTGGCTGACATCGGGGCTTCCTTGTCTCGGCGGTCGGAACGGCCTATGCGTGATGGGCCCCGACAATACCCCGTTTCCCGGCAGGAGCAAGATGACCGAACACGCAATCCAGATCGAAGGCCTGCGCAAGGTCTACGCCGCCAGCGGAAAATCCGCCACCAAGGAGGCCCTGGCCGGCATCGACCTGACGATCCCCCAGGGTTCCGTCTTTGGCCTCCTGGGCCCCAATGGCGCAGGCAAATCGACGCTGATCAACATCCTGGCGGGCCTGGTGCGAAAGACCGAGGGGCGCGTGCGCATCTGGGGGTTCGACCAGGATCAGAACCCGCGCCAGTCGCGCGCCGCGATCGGCGTGATGCCGCAGGAACTGAACGTGGACCCGTTCTTTTCCCCGCGCGAGGCGCTCGAGGTGCAGGCCGGCCTCTACGGCGTGCCGGCCCGCCAGCGCCGCACCGACGAGATCCTGGGCCTGATCGGCCTGACGGACAAGGCCGACGCCTATGCCCGCACCCTGTCAGGCGGGATGCGCCG
>Ga0116152_10002589_pt1 | contig 14701 bp, 16 predicted proteins | sample AD_UKC119_MetaG_FD_89894 | JGI IMG/M metagenome (GOLD analysis project Ga0116152, IMG submission 89894) | Active sludge microbial communities of municipal wastewater-treating anaerobic digesters from Hong Kong - AD_UKC119_MetaG | ecosystem: Engineered > Bioreactor > Anaerobic > Digestate... | reverse complement strand
GTCGACGCCCTCGGCCATCGGCACCTTGGCCATGTGTATCTTGAGGATGTCCTCGCGCTCCTGGATGTCCGGCATCGCGACGACGACCTGGCGGTCGAAGCGGCCGGGCCTGAGCAGGGCCGGGTCGAGGACGTCGGGGCGGTTCGTCGCCGCGAGGATGATCACGCCGTCCTTCGTATCGAAGCCGTCCATCTCGACGAGCATCTGGTTGAGCGTCTGCTCTCGCTCGTCGTGCCCGCCGCCGTAGCCGGCGCCGCGGGTCCGACCGACGGCGTCGAGCTCGTCGATGAACAGGATGCACGGCGCGCTCTTGCGGCCCTGGTCGAACAGGTCGCGTACGCGGCTGGCGCCGACGCCGACGAACATCTCGACGAAGTCGGATCCGGACATATGGAAGAACGGCACGTCGGCCTCGCCGGCCACCGCCTTGGCCAATAGAGTCTTGCCGGTGCCGGGCATGCCGACGAGCAGCACGCCCTTGGGAATGCGCGCGCCCATCTTGACGAATTTTTGCGGGTTCTTCAGGTAGTCGACGACCTCGAGGAGCTCGTACTTGGCCTCCTTCTGGCCGGCCACGTCTGCGAAGGTGATCTTCCGGTCGCTCTCCTGGTATCGCTTGGCCCGGCTCTTCCCGAAGCTGAAGGCCTTGTTATTGCCCTGGGACTGCCTGAATACCATCCAGATCAGGAAGAAGCCGAAGAACCACGGGAAGAGCTCGGCGAGGACGCTGAGCGGCCCCATCTGAGCGGACGAGCCCTCTACCCTGACCTCGCGCGCCTTGAGCTCGTCGAGGAGGCCGGCGTCGACGTAGGGGATGACGCTCGAGAAATCCTGGGACGCGCCGTCCTTGCCGCGCAGCGTACCCTCGATCAGGCGCTGGTCGACGATGCGGACCGAATCGACGTTGCCCTCATCGAGGTGCGTCAGGAACGTGGAGTACGGGATGCTCGGCGAGCTCTTGCCGCCGTCGAACATGAACAGGCCGACCGAGGCCGCGAGCAAGGCTATGAATATGATCAGGGAGACGCGCGCGTTGCGCGGAGGCCTCGCCTCCGGCTTGTTAGGCGGCCTCGGCGTATTCTTATCGTCGAACTGCATCGATGTTCATGACTCCTTTCAGTTCCAGTACCAGGTAGCCGCCGACCGGCTCGCCGGACAGCGCGTCGTTCAGCCTATAGACGTCGCGCAGGCCGGCGCACGAGGCGAGGACGGCGACGACGCCGGAGGCGTCCTCGACGATCGGCACCGCGTCGCGCGACGCGCCGCCCAGGCCGAGCTCGGATAGGATCGCGTCGACCCTCTTGGCGCCTCCGCGCGCGGCCAGGCGGTCGCCCGGCCGCCTGGAGCGGACGCATAGCGGCCACGAGAAGGCGTCGGCGCGCAATCCCGGCCCGCGACCGGTCGAGTATATCGTACACTCGCCGGCTTTGCCTATTCGAAACGATCCCGGACCTCGGGCGATCAGGCTGAAGCCGGGGTTCTCGGGCAGGTCCGATTCGACCGGCCGCGACAGGTGCGGGCCGGCGGCGGGCGAGGCCGCTACCCTTCCGGCGCCCCGCGAGAACGTGACGCCGGCGCCGGAGGCGAGCACGCCCTCGCGCCTACCGGACGACGCGGCCGCCCGGACGAGCCGCCACGGCAGCCTGGTCGCCCCGGCTCCCTCGAACAGCGGCATGGCCAGCGCGTACAGCGCCCGGATCCTGACGGCCTCCGGCGCGGCGTCGTAGCGGGCCGCGTCGAGCCAGCCGGCCCGTCCTCCGTCTCCGCCCTGGCCGAACAGGGCGTCGGCCAGGGCGGAGAGGGCCTCCTCGTCGAGGCTCGCCTTCTCGGCCGCCGTAGCGAGCGACGCGCGCAGCGACGGGAATACGTCCATCGCTACGGGGACGAGCCGGTGCCTGACCCGGTTGCGGAGGTAGTCGTCGGAGTCGTTGGTCGAATCGACGCGATAATCCAGCCCCGCCGCTTCGAGGTACGCGAGTATATCGGCCTTGGCCAGGCCGAGGAGGGGGCGCCCTATCCTGCCGGATTCGGCGGGAATGCCGCGTAGGCCGGCGGCGCCGGAACCGGAGCAGAAGCGCATCAGCAGCGTCTCGACGCGATCGTCGGCGTTATGGCCGGTCAGGACGACGTCGCTCGACGAGGCGAGCCTCGCGCGCTCGAGGGCCTCGTACCTGAAGCGCCTCGCGGCCGCCTCTATCCCGCCCTCCGCCTTCGCGGCCGCCTCGACGGCGCCGCGCGGGACGCGCTCGACGATCAGCGGCGCGCCGAGCCCGTCGCACAGGCCCTCGACGAACGCGCGCTCCGCCGCCAGCTCGGCCTCGGGGCGTATCGCGTGATCTACCCAGCAGGCCGTGACGGAGACGCCCGAGGCCCCGGCCTCGATAGCCGTCGCATGGAGCAGCGCCACGGAATCCGGCCCGCCGGACAGCGCGACGAGAACGGCTCCGAGGCGCTTCGGCTCGCGGGCGAGGAACGCGCGCACGGCGGACCGGACGGCCGATACGCGCGATTCCGGCTGTCCGACGCGGTTCATGACGCACTGCCTCCGTGAGTCGCTGCATTCATAAAACGAAAGGGGCCGCCGATACCGACGGCCCCCGATAGGCGTTCGGGTCCTATTTACTTCGCGGCGGGTGCCGCGGGAGCGGCGGCGGCCGGAGCGGCGGCCTCGGCGGCCGGAGCGGCCTCGGCGGTCGCGGCGGCCTCGGCCTCGGCCTTGGCGAACTTGACGAGCACCACGACCTGGTCGGCGGCGCTCAGCAGCTTGACCGAGTCGGCGTGGACGATGTCGCGGACGTGGATCGAGTGGTTAGCCTCGAGGCCGGCGATATCGAGCTCGAACTTCTCGGGCATATCCTTGGGCAGGCACTCGACCTCGATATCGTGGACCGGGTTCTCGAGGACGCCGCCGTTGCGGACGCCGATAGGGGTGCCGACGAGGTGCACGGGCACCTTGGCGCGCATAGCGACGCCCTTCTCCACCTCGAAGAAATCGACGTGCAGGATCTTACCGTGGAGCCAATCGATCTGGCGATCCTTGACGAGGCAATCGAACGACTCGGAACCGACGTTCAGCTTGACGATCGTGCTCTCGGATACGCCTTCCAGCGACTTCTGGAATTCCTTCGCGTTCAGCGAAAGGGCCTTGGTCTTGCCGTGGCGGTTATAGATGATCGCGGGGATACCGCCGTTTCGTCGGAGCTCGTTCAGGGCGCCCTTGGTGCCGACCTCGCGGGCTCCGGCGTTAATGACATGCTGGGTCATGGATGTCTCTCCTCGTACTGATCGTAATGTGTCGCGTTGGGACGGCAGGATTCGAACCTGCGAATGGCGGAACCAAAGCCCGCTGACTTACCTCTTGTCGACGTCCCAGTAGTACGCCGCTACGAAAGGGACGTACGGCCAGTAGTTATACCCTAAAAGGCGTTATCGTGTCACGGGGGTGGCGCGGCTCCGACCTTCGTCATTCCTGCCCGTCGTCCTCGACGCCGGCTCTGGACGTATACATCGAAAGGATCTTCTCCTCCATTATTGTCCTAAAACTCGGGCAGATGGGATGCGCGACGTCCTTGAATTCGCCGCTCTTGGTCTTACGGCTCGGCATCGCCATAAAAATACCCGCGCGGCCGTCTATGAGCTTGACGTTATGAATGACGAAGCAGTTGTCGAAGGTAACCGTAACGTACGCCCTGAGCTTTCCTTCGCCGGAGACCCTACGGATGCGGATATCGGTGATGTCCATGCGGCGCTCTCTCCTTACCGTTGTGCGGTACTTCTCCGTAATTCTATATCGACTGGTGAAGCCGCGCAAGCGGAAAGGCCGCGTACGCCTGATAGCGCTCCGATAAGGCTGCCCTAGCCCGTTCGGCATGGTCCGATGACGCGAAAACGCCGTAGACGGCGCTTCCCGAGCCGCTCATCGAGGCGAAGGCCGCTCCGCTGGCCAGTACATCGGCCCTGCAGGCCTCGAGGGCCGGATACTCGTCCGCTAGCGCGTCGAAAAAATCGTTCCGGAACGGCCACTCCGAAGGCTGGGCGCGTTCGTACGCGTCGACCATGGCCGCGAGCTCCCTATCCAGGGCCTCGTCGCCGGCGGCCGCCGCTACCCGGCCCGCCGCCCTGGCGCGGTCGAGGCACTCGTACGCGGCCTTCGTCGAGATCGGGAACCCCGGATCGACGATCACCAGGGCGTAATCCACCCTCGGCGCTATCGGCGCCAGCCGTTCGCCCCGGCCCGATACCGCGGCGCAGGCGCTGTCCATGAAGAAAGGGACGTCTGAGCCGATGGCCTCGGCGATACGGCGCAGCTCGAGCCGGCCTACGGCGCCCGGGAACATACGGTCGAGCCCGGTCAGCGTCGCGGCGGCGTCGCTCGAGCCGCCGCCGAGCCCGGCCCCGGCGGGGATGCCCTTCTCGACGGCGATAGCCAGGGCCTCGGGGACGCCCCGTCCCGCAGCGGCCCTGAGGAACGCGGTCGCGGCGCGCCAAGCCGTATTCTTCTCGACCGGGCAGTCGCAATCGCACTCGAGGGTCGTCTCCCCTCCGTCGAGCGCCTCGAGGCTGACGCGGTCGTAGACGGAGACGGCCTGGAATATGCTGCCGATGGAATGGAAACCGTCGCTCCTCGGCGTTCCGACGGCGAGATGGAGGTTGATCTTAGCCGGCGCCGTCACTATCTTTGGCTTGGTCATGGGCATACTATAGCGATCGGGGACGGGCGGCGCCAAGCGCCGAATAAAAACGCTATAATCCATTGCGATTATAGTTGACAGACCGCTCCGGTCTCTTTTAGATTTCTCCGTACCCACTAGTCCGGCTAACCGCCGTACGGGAGCGGGGATGCCCTAAGGGGGCTCATACGACGATACTTGATGGGGAGGATTGAAATGGATCCTATACGGGATACGGCGATGCCGGGAAACGCGTTGGAGCTAGCGCTCATGGGCGTCGGCGATTACGTCCAGCTTCCCGAGGCTCCTTTCGTCCGCTTCGACGACTACGAAGATGAGTACGAGGACGACTTCGAGGACGAAGACGACTTCGACGACTTTTCTGATGAAGAAGAAGACTTCGACGACGACGAGGACGACGACTTCGACGACGACGAGGATGACGACTTCGACGACGATTTCGACGAAGAAGACGGGGAATCAGGGGATTTCGACTACGAGGACGATATCGACTATAACGATTTCGACGAATAACCTCGGCGACTCGATGAACGGCCGCGCCTCCCGACGGGAGGCGCGGCTTTTTTCTATTCCGCCCGGGCGGGAGCCGCGGGAGCCGGAACCGACGTGATCTCGGCCCCGAACCAGAGCTTCTCGAGCTCGTAGAATTCCCTGGCCTCGGCGGCCATGATATGCACGACGAAGTCGCCGAAATCGATCAGGCACCACTGCTCGTCGTCGGCCAGGCCCGGCCGCCTGAGCGGCGAGTAGCCGAGCGGCCCGAGGTACTCCTCGACGCGGCGCGCGAGGCCCTTCAGGTGGGTCGAGCTGGTCGAGCTCGTCACCACGAAGAAGTCGGTCCAGGTAGACAGCTTGCTCAGGTCCAGGACGACCGTATCGCCCCCGTTATGCTCGGCGAGCATGGCCGCGCAGCCGAAGGCCGCCTCTCGTACGTCAGTCGCCACAGTTCCTCCCATTGAAATCCTTTCCGAGTATAATGACGAAGTCGGCGGGACTGGCGCTCGGAATCGCCTCCTCCTCAACGATCTTGCAGCGGATCACGTTGGCCACGCTCGTGGCCGATACGAGGTCCCCGTAGCGGTCTATCACGCTGGTCCGTTCGACGTCGCTCGACTCGGCGTTGCCGACGGACACGACCTCGTAGCCGAAGCTCTGGAAGATATCCGCGGTCTTCTGGGCGAGCCCCCTCGTCGAGGTGCCGTTCAGTATCTCCAGCGTGAAGACCTTGTCGGCGATCGCGGTGGCGTCGGCGTTGAGCAGCGCGTTGAGCGACTGCTCGACGATGTCCTTGACGAGCTCGCCGTCCCAGTACGGGAACAGCAGCAGCTTGCCCTCGACGTAGCGATAGGCGCCGGTCAGGCGCTGCAGCACTATCCTGTCGGCCTCGAGCCGGACGAATTCCCCGAACAGGTACCTGAGCGACTCGGGCTTCAGGTTGGTCCTGAACAGCGACCGGATGACCGGGAACACGTCGTCCCGCATCGCGTAGTCGGCCCGCTCGCCGAGCCGCCTGAGCGCCGCCTGGTTGAGCGACTGCCGCTTGGCGACCAGCTCCGAGTCCATCGCGTCTTCCTGGGAATATGAGGCGTAGGCGAGGGTCTTGCGCCCGTCGAGCACGACGAAGCCCGACGGCAGCGATACCGGCACCTCGTTGACGACGTCGGAGATCCGATCGGGCAGGAACACCGATATGCCGTCGAGCAGGTCGACGAGCGAGGACAGTGACCGCTCGTCGAGTATCAGGTACCAGTCTATCGTCGCGCCGGTCAGGCGCTGCACCTCGTCGAGGAAGGGCCGCGGATCGTCGGGCTCGTACAGCGCGTCTATGCTGTCGACGCGGTTGAGCGACGAGATGATCAGGCCGGTCTCCGACGGGATGTCGAGCATGGCCGCCCTCGCGTTGCCCGGGTAGTACATCAGGAGCTGGGTCGACGCCGGCTTGCCGGCCCGCTCGACGATGATGGCGACGTTGATGATGCGCTCCTCGGCCACCGCCTCCTCGACCGGGTCGACGCGCAGCGCCGACACCATGATCAGGACGCCGGCTACGGCGATGAGTAGTATCCCCGCGAGGAACATGACGCTTATATCTATCCGTGATCGACCCATGCCACCTTGCTCTTTCAGCCAGCGCCCGCCGAGGCGCTAGGCGCTACCGTATAAGCCGTTCGTCAGAATATACCGTACGGCGGGCCCCGGGACCAGCCAGGTCCACGGCCGTCCGGAGCCTATCCTTGACCGAATATCGGTCGACGAGATCGGGAGCAGCATGTTGGACGCGCGCCTATGGGGGCGCTCCAGGGCGTCCGGCCCGCCGCTCCGCCTGGCGACGATCAGGTCGGCCAGGCGGCAGATGCCGTCGGGGTCGCGCCACGACTCGAACCCGGCGGCCAGGTCGTCGCCGATCAGCAGGCCGGGACGCCCCTCCAGCGGGTAGGTCGCGACGATGCGCTCGAGCGTATCCACCGTATACGACGTGCCGCCGCGCTCTATCTCGCAGTCCTCCACGACGAACGCGCCGTATCCGTCGACGGCCGCACGGGTCATCTCCAGTCGCGCGGCCGGGCCGGGGTCCCCGACCGGCGTCTTGTGCGGCGGCGCGCTCGACGGCACGAGCGCTACTCGGTCGTAGCCGAATTCGCGAGCGGCCTCCTCGGCCAGCATCAGGTGGCCGACGTGGATGGGGTTGAAGGTGCCGCCGAGGATCAGGAGCCTCATGGCTCGGCGCCGGCCCGGCCTTCGCCGGGCTGGGCCTTCTCGGCCTCCAGCACGAACGACAGGAAGGCCCGCGAGACCTCGTCGAGCCCCTCGCCCGAGAAGACGGAGAGTCCGACGACGCGCTCGCCGGGCAGGGCCGCGCGCAGCTCGTCGAGGCGGCCGGCCGTATCCGGCAGGTCGAGCTTGGTGCCTATCACGATGCGCGGCTTGGCTAGCAGCTCCGCGGAGAATCCCTCGAGCTCCGCGAGCAGCACCTCGAAGGCGCCCAGGAATCCGTCGTCGGACAGGTCTACGAGGAAGGCCAGCGCCGCGGTGCGCGAGATGTGCTTGAGGAAGCGTATGCCCAGTCCGGCGCCGTCGTGGGCGCCCTCGATAATGCCGGGTATGTCGGCCAGGATGATGTCGCGCTCGGCGACGGTCAGCACGCCGAGGTTCGGTATCTTGGTCGTGAACGGGTACGGCGCTATCTTTGGCCGCGCGTTCGTGCAGCGGTCGAGCAGGCTCGACTTGCCGGCGTTCGGGAAGCCGACGAAGCCTATGTCGGCCATCAGCTGCAGCTCCACGCGCAGCTCGACGCTCTCGCCGGGCTTGCCGGGCAGCGCGGTGCGCGGCGCCTGGTTCACGCTCGACTTGAAGTGCACGTTGCCCCAGCCGCCGTTGCCGCCGCGCAGGAATACCCAGCGGCCCTCGCCTGAGGAACCGAAGTCCATCAGGGTCTCGCCGGACGCGGCGTCCTTGACGACGGTGCCCGGAGGCACGGGTATAACGACGTCCTCGCCGTCCTTGCCGTGGCGGTTGCGGCCCATGCCGTCCTGGCCGGCCTGGGCCCGGTAGTGCTTCGCGTAGCGGATATGAACGAGGGTCCGCAGGTTGCGGCGCACCTCGAAGACGACGTCGCCGCCTCGGCCGCCGTCGCCGCCGGCGGGTCCGCCGAGCGGCACGTGGGCCTCGCGCCTGAACGCCACGCAGCCGTTGCCCCCGTTGCCGGAAGATACGGTTATCTTCGTCTCGTCGGCGAAATGTACCATCGCGTTACCGCCCCCTCCGGAGATAGAAAAGCCGCCGCTCGGCCGGTGGCCGGACGCGACGGCGTATGGCGCGGCTCTCCGGAGCCGCGCTCGATGCTGGCCGCGTCGCCGCGGCGAGTACTTAGGACTCTATCGGCTCGATGCCGGCGTACTTGCGCCCGCGGTGCTCGCAGAACACGACCCTGCCGTCGGCCTTGGCGAACAGCGTGTCGTCCTTGCCCTTGCCGACGTTCTCGCCGGGATGGATCTTGGAGCCGCGCTGGCGCACGATGATCGAGCCGGCGCGTACGAGCTCGTTGCCGTACGCCTTGACGCCCAGGTGCTGCGGATTCGAATCGCGGCCGTTACCTTTATGTGGCATATAGTACCTCCGTCATCTCTCTAATAGTAAATCTATCAAGCCCGGATACTCGCGATCCACGCTGGACAATCCTACGGTCAGGAAGTCCCCGACGCCGCGGAGCCTATCGGCCATCGCGGGCGGGTACCGCCCTATCTCGAAGCTCAGGCTGCCAGGCGCAGGGGCGGAGCCCCTGACCATGACGCCCTCGTAGCCGGCCGCCGTCTCGTACGCCGTCCTCAGGAGGACGGTCACGGCGGCGCAGGCCAGGTTGGCGCCCGCGCGGCGGTCGCCGGCGTGCCCTTCGGCCCCGGCGCCCTTGAGCGCGCCGTCCGGCCAGAACGACAGCCTAACGGTCAGCCGATCAGGCCCCGACGATCTCATCGACCGTCAGCAGCGTGTAGCGCTGCCTATGGCCCTGGGTGCGGCGGTAGTCCTTCTTGGGCTTGTACTTGAACACGATGACCTTGTCGCCCTTCTCCTGGGCCTTGATCGTCGCCTTGACCTGGGCGCCCTGAACGTAGGGGGCGCCGATCTTGATCGTATCGCCGGACACGAGCAGGACAGAATCGATGGCGACCGGGGTTCCGGCCTCGCCGTCCATGCGGTCCACGCGGAGAACGGCGCCCTTCTCGGCGCGGTACTGCTTGCCTTGCACTTCTACGATTGCGTACATCCTGTCAACCTCTTATGTTTCGTATGCCGAGGCCGAGGGACGTTGCCATCCGGTATCGGCCGACGCGTACAATGATCATGGCCGAGCCCGGCCAAGAACCGGCGCCTCGGAACGGCGTACCGGCTCGATTTTATACTATGCAATTCCCGCCAGTGTCAACCGAAGCGGGGACTCCCCTACATCGCCTCCAGGAACGGGATGCACAGCAGCTCGAGCCCGTTCTTGAGCACGACGAGCACCGCCTCCGACAGGGCCAGGCGGGTAGCCGCCTGGTCGGGGTCCTCGCAGCTCAGGATAGGCTCGTCGTGGTAGAACTTCGAGAAGGCGCTCGCGATCGCGTACACGTGGGCGGCGACGATGGCCGGGTTGTACTCGGCGCCGGCCTGCTCGACGGCCTCCGGGTAGGAGGAGACCAGCCTGACGAGCTCCCACTCCGACGGCGACGACAGCAGCTCCGGCCGCACCGATCCCTTCGAGGCGCTGCCCTCGCCCCGGTCGCGCTTCCGCAGGAGGCTCGATATCCTGGCGCCCATGTACTGGATATACGGGCCGGTATTACCGTTGAACGACAGCGACTCCTTGGGATTGAAGATCATGTCCTTGGACGGCGTCGCCTGGGCCAGGTAGTAGTGGACGGCGCCGAGCGCTATCTTCTCGGCCGTGTCCAGCGGGTCGCCCACGGCGTCCTCGCGGCCCTTGGCCTGGATCTCCTCGAGGGCGAGCTCCCTGAGCGAGTCGAGCAGGGCGTCGGCGTCGACGACGGTGCCCTCGCGGGTCTTCATCCTGCCCTCGGGCAGGTTGACGAGGCCGTACGACAGGTGGAACAGGTTGTCCGCCCAATCGTAGCCGAGGCGCTTCAGTATGTAGAACAGCACCTTGAAATGGTACTGCTGCTCGTTGGCGACGACGTAGACCAGGCGGTCGAAGGGCCAATCCTGGTGCCGGTGTATCGCCAGGCCCAGGTCCTGGGTCATGTAGATGGAGGTGCCGTCCTTGCGTAGCAGCACCTTCTCCTCGAGCCCGATCGGGGACAGGTCGACGCGTACCGACCCGTCGTCGGCCTTGAAGAAGACGCCGGAAGCCAGTCCCTTCTGCACCTCGTCCTTGCCGGTCAGGTAGATCTGGCTCTCGTAGTAGTACTTGTCGAAGGACACGCCGGTCCTATCGTAGGTGCGCCTGATGCCGCCGACGGCCCATTCGTTCATCTTCTTCCAGAGCGCTATGGTCTCGGGGTCGCCGGCCTCCCATTTGACAAGCAGCTCCTGGGCTTTCTCCTCGGCCTTCGGGTCGTCCTTCTTGAGGTCGTTGAACTTGACGTAGTAGTCGCCTACGAAATGGTCGGTCTTCTTGCCCTCGTCCTCGGGGACGCGGCCGCCGCCGTACGCCATGTACGAGAGCATCGACTTGCAGATGTGCACGCCGCGGTCGTTGACCAGGTTGATCTTCATCACCTCGGCGCCGTTCGCCTTGAGGATGCGCGCCGAGCTCTCGCCGAGCACGTCGTTCCGGAGATGGCCGAGGTGCAGCGGCTTGTTGGTGTTCGGGCTGGAGAACTCTATCATCACCTTGGAGCCGGCCAAGGACGACGAGCGGCCGTACGACGAGCCGAGCGATCGCGAGCCGATCGCCTGCGCCGCGACCGAGGCCCGGTCGAGGAATACGTTGAGGTACGGCCCGACCGCCTTGACGGTACCGGCCGGCGCCGCGCCGGCGGAAGCCTTGGCGACCAGGCGATCGGCGAGCGTGGCGGCGATCTGGGGCGGCCCCATGCGCAGGACCTTGGCGAACGGGAACATCGGGAAGCCGACGTCGCCCATAGCGGAGTCAGGCGGCGCCTCGGCGGCGACGGCCTCGGATAGGGACGGATCGGCGCCCTTCTCTGCGAGCATATCGGCGATGGCCGACGCCACTGCTGCCTTCCACGCTTCTCGTTCGGATCTCACGGCTGGCTCCTGCTGGGCGAGAGCCGGCTCGAGGCCGGTCCGCCATGGTATGGTGGCCAGTGTAACGAATAGGGCGACTCGTTTCAACGAGTCGAGCCGAGCCTAGGCCGAGGTGCGCTCAGGGCCGACGCAGGCGGATATCGCCTCGATGAGATCGTTCCTGTTCCACGGTTTCTGGAGCACCTTGAAGGCCCCGGCCTCGGTGATGGTCCGCTCGATTGACTGAGGGTCGGCGTGCCCGGTGACCATGATGGTCCGGATATCGGGGTACAGCGAGCGTATCGTCATGAGGAATTCGTCGCCCTTCATGCCCGGCATGAGCCAGTCGGATATGACGAGTATGACCGAAACGCCGTCTTCCGATAGGTCGTCGATGATCTTGAGGCCCTCGGCGGCGTCCAGGGCCGTCTCGAACCTGAACCGGTCCTTGAAATGCGCCTTCAGTTCGCGCTTCATCGCCATCAGGATGATGGCCTCGTCATCGACGCACAGGATCGCCTCGCTCTTCATAGGTTGCGGCTCCGTCAGGCGAACCCGGTAGCCATACCCTGAAGACGGTGCGGCCGGGCTCGCTCTCGAATGTAATAGTCCCCCTATGAGTATCCACGATTCTCTTGCAAATGTCCAAGCCTAATCCCTTGGCTTCCTCGAGGGCCTTGGTGGACACGTAGGGCTCGAACAGGCGGTCGCGGATAGCCGGGTCGACGCCGGGTCCGTCGTCCTCCACCTCGACGACTGTCGCCGCGCCGTCGGAAAGCGATCGCACCGTGACGGTGCCGCCCTTGCCGGCCGCGAACAGGGCGTTCGATATAAGGTTCTCCCAGACGAGGTCGAGCCTATCGGGGTCGCCGTAGGCGCGCGCGCCGTCCTCGAGCTCGTAGCGGACCCCGCGCCTCGCGGCTTCGGCCTCGGCGCAGAGGCCGAGCAGCCTTCCGGCTATATCGAAATCGACGAGGACCGACTCGTCGGGCAGCGACAAGTCCAGGTAGGCGTTCAGCGAGCGCACGACGTCCGCCGAGCGCCTAGCCGCCAGCGCCACGAGCGACGAGGAGCCGAACATCGAGCCGAGCACCCATGCCACCCCTACTGCTTCCGCCCCTACGGGATCGGCCAGCAGCGCGAGGTCTCCGTCGTCCGGGTCCGCCCACCCCAGGTCGCACAGATCGTCGGCTAGATCGTCGGCTCCGGCGCATCCCGCCGCGGCGAGCCGCGCCGCCAGGGCCTTCCTGCGATCGGTGCCCGCGTAACGCGGCTCGTCCTGCCGCTTGAGCAGGCGGTCGACGAGTCTCGCCGGCGCTTCGGGCATCGATCGGTACCTGGACATCGCGTCCACCGCCTCGAGGCGTATCGACGAAAGGTGATCCGAGGCCGATTGCGTGGACGCGAGCGGGCTATTGAGCTCATGGGCTATCGCCGCGAGCACCCGCCCTACCGAGGCCTGGTACCTCGTCTGGACGAGGCGTTCTTGGGTGTTCCTCAGTTCGGCCATCGCGCGCTCGAGGGAAAGGCTCCTCGCGGCTAGCTCGGCGTTGGCCAAGCCGAGCTCCCTGGTGCGTTCCTCGACCATGCGCTCGAGGTTCTCGTTGATCTCGAGCAGGGCGCGCTCGGCCGCCTTGAATTCGGGGTAATGGCTCTTGACCGAGAACGACTCGTCGAGGCCGAGGAGCTTACTATACGTGTCCCCGAAGTCGCCGGGCAGGTCAGAGCGCCCGCTCATAGATCCGTTCGATCTCGGCCGCCGATAAGGGCACTGGATTGGTGGCCAGGCAAGCGTCCCTGGAGGCGAAGCCGGCCAGCCTGGCGAGGTCGGACCGCGATACCCCGATGCCCGATAGGCCGGGAAGCACGCCTACCTCGGCCCTGAGCGCGCGCACCCGCTCGAGCACGCAGGCCCTGGCGCCGACTGAAGCCAGGTCCTCGGGCGAGGCGCCCAGGTCTATCGCCAGGTCGGCGTAGCGCTCTCCCGCCGCCTCGAAGTTGACCTCGATGCCGGCGTCGAGGAGTAGCGCGTTGCATAGGCCGTGGGGCGCGTCCAGGAGGCCGCCGAGCGCGTGGGCCATCGCGTGCACGACCCCGAGGCCGGCGTTCGAGAACGCGCGCCCCGCCAGCATGCTGGCCAGAGCCATCGCGCCACGGGCCTCGTCGTCGAGGGGATCGGCTATCAGCCTGGCCAGGTTGGAGGCGATCAGCCGGACGGCGTAGCGCGCGTCGAGGTCCGTAAGGACCGACGACGCGGTAGACGCGTAGGCCTCGAAGGCGTGCGTCAGCGCGTCCATGCCGGTCGCCGCGGCCAGCTCGGTCGGAACGGTCGTCAGCAGCCTCGGGTCGACGAGGGCCGCGTCGGGGACCATCTTGGGGCTGACGATGGCGATCTTCACGTTGCGGTCGACGTCGTTGATGATAGCGAAGCGCGATACTTCCGAGCCGGTGCCGGCGGTCGAAGCGACGCAGACGAGCGGCGGCCCGGGAAGCCTGACCTTGTCGACGCCCTCGAAGGCCAGCACGTCGACGCCGTTGGCGACCGACGCTACGATGCCCTTCGCGGCGTCCATCGGGCTGCCGCCGCCCACGACGACGACCGCGTCGCAGCCGCCGTCCTTGAAGGCCTCGACGCCGCGGCGGACCTCGGTCGAGCGCGGGTTCGGGCTGACCTCGGCGAACGCGACCGGCTCGAGCCCCTCGGCCTCGCAGGCGGCCTCGGCCGCGGCGGTCCAACCCGCGGCGACGAGGCCGGGGTCGCTGACGAGCAAGGGCCGCGTCGCGCCGAGGTTCTTGGCGTAGCGGCCAGCCAGGTCGGCCGCGCCGGCGCCGAATACGGTCTCGGGGACCACGAACTTCCTCATCGCGTACCGCTGGCTCATACTAGTACTATAGGACGGGTTCGAGCCGAACGCAACGAGCGGTAGCCCGCCGGTTCGGCCTACGAGCCTATCATCGCCAGGAAGGCCCGCTCGTCTATCACCTCGACGCCGAGCGCCGCCGCCTTGCGGCTCTTCTCCGAGCCGGACGACGGGTCGTTGGTCACCAGGTAGGACAGGCCCTTTGCCACCGAGCTCTTGACCGAGCCGCCGAGCGACTTGACGACGGCCTGCGCCCTCGAGCGCTTCATCGACGTCAGCTCGCCTGTGAAGCAGAACGACAGCCCGGCGAGCGCCCCGCCCGACGCGGCCGGAGCGCTGACCGCGATCCTGCCGGTCGCCAGCGCGGCGTCCATCTCGTCGCGCAGCTCGACGAGCCCGGCCGCCAGGGCCTCGGCCATGATGTCGCCGAAGCCGTCTATGCCGGACAGCTCCTCGGGCGTGGCG
>Ga0116152_10002588_pt1 | contig 14702 bp, 14 predicted proteins | sample AD_UKC119_MetaG_FD_89894 | JGI IMG/M metagenome (GOLD analysis project Ga0116152, IMG submission 89894) | Active sludge microbial communities of municipal wastewater-treating anaerobic digesters from Hong Kong - AD_UKC119_MetaG | ecosystem: Engineered > Bioreactor > Anaerobic > Digestate... | reverse complement strand
CGGAAGTTTTGAAACCCGATCGGCCCGTAGGGCACAAAGCCGAGGATGCCGGTCATGTCGTGGAGAATCTGCACCTCGTCTTCCTTTAAGGCGGAGATGATCATGAACACCGTGGGGAAGATGAACAGCAGCGCCAGCAGCGTCATCAGGATGTACTGGACAACCTTTTCTCTTGTTCTATGCATCGCTTAATCCTCCCCCGTCACAAGCTTGCGCTGAAGCAGGGAAATGATCAGCACGATCAGGAAAAACACTACGGCGATCGCCGACGAATAGCCGACCTTTTGCTTGGCGAAGCCTTCCTTGTAGATCATCACCACGGTGGTGATGGTGGAGGTTTCCGGCCCGCCCTGCGTAAGCACCCAGACCTGTGTGAACAGCTTGAACGCCAGCACGGTGGTGGATAAAAAGCAGAAGATCAGCGTGTTTTTCAGCGAGGGAATGGTAATGGAGAAAAAGCGCTGAACGCCGTTGGCACCGTCGATGCTGGACGCCTCGTACAGCTCGCCCGGGATGCTCTGCAGTCCGGCCAGCAGGATAATCATCTGAAATCCGACGCCCTGCCAGACGGACAGGATCATAATGGCCGGCAGCGCCGTTTTGGTATCATAAAGCCATTGAAACCCGTTGAAGGTTCCAAAAGTCAGGATATGCAGTATTTGGTTGATCATGCCGTTGTTGGGATTGAACAACAGCGCCCAAACGATGGATACGACGACCATCGTGATCACGATCGGGCTGAAGCACAGCGTGCGGAATACCACAACGCCTTTGAGCTTCTGGTTAAACAGCATTGCCATCAACAGTGCCAGGCAAACCTGCACCGGCACCACGACAATCGCAAATACGAAGTTGTTGCGAAGTGCGGCAAAGAACGTGCTGCTGCGGAAAATGCGCAGGTAGTTTTCAAACCCCATAAATTTCAGGGCTACGTTTGGATTGTGCAAAAGCCTTTGGTTCGTGAACGAATAGCCGATGGACATAAAAAACGGAACAAGCAGGAAGGTCGTAAGCAGAATAAGGGCGGGAAGAGACATCAGGATTCCGGTTGCGTTTCGGCTTAGGCGGCGTTTCATCATATCACACCTTCTTGTCAGGCCTTTTGTAGTATGAACCCGTCCCCGCCGGACGACGGGGACGGGCAAGGAGGGGACGGGGTCTATTGATATCCGTCGTTGTCGGCGATGTCTTCATCGATGATGGCTGCGCCTGCATCCATCTGCTCCTGCACATCGGAACCCATCACGATGTTCTGGAACGCATCGGCGAAGGCCGAGGTGATTACGGGATAGGCCGCGGTGGTCGGACGCTCTACCGCATAGCCGCCTTCCAGCTGCTCACGGAAGATGTACAGGTACCCGCCGGGCTGATAGTCTTCAAACGTATCAAGCACGGACTTGCGTGCAGGCACAGCGTCCACGGCAACGCCTGTCTTGGCTACATTTTCGGGAGAGAGGAAGTAGCTCAGCACTTCCCACGCCTCTTCGGGGTGCTCGGTGGCGGCGGAGATGCCCCAGGCCCAGGAGCCCATGCCGGTGACGACGCCGTTGCCGAAGTTGACCATCGGGATCAGCACCACGTTGTCGCCCATGGCTTCCTTATAGATGTTGGCCTGCCAGTGGCCTACCAGCGCCAGCGCGGACACACCGTCTTCCAGATCGGTATCGGAAACCTGCGCTACGTTGAAGTAACCGAGGTTGGCGATATCCTGGAACCACTGCATGGCTTTTACGCTGGCTTCGCCGTTGAAGGTGCCTTCCGCCACGAGGGTTTCGCGGTCGATCAGATCGCCGCCGAAGGACTGCACGATGGGGCTGAAGCCGTACGTATACTATTCGCCCTGGCCATAGTTCATTTTCAGGTCCAGCGGGTATTCCACGCCAGCCGCTTTCAGATCGGCGAGGATCTGGTTGAACTCATCCAGCGTCCAGGCGTCCGCCACAGAGGTGGGGATGCGTGCGCCGACGCTTTCCAGCAGCGTTTTGTTGCCGAAAATCGCAAGGCCGGAGTCAAACGAACCGATGCAGTAGAGATGATCCTTGTAGGTTCCCTGCGCGATGATGGAGGGAAGCAGGTCATCCAGCAGCTCATCGGTCGCATAGTCGTCCAGCTGGAGCAGATAGCCCGACCACGCATAGTTGGACATGTTGGGGCCGTCCATCATGAACACGTCCGGTAGTCCGCCCGACAGTGCGGCGGCGCCGATCTGCGTGTTATACTCCCCTTCGGGGATTACTTCGTACGCAATCTCGATGGTATCGCTGGCGGCGTTGAACGCGTCAATCTGTTCTACGATGTTGGTCTGCTCTGCGGGTTTGCCGGAATGACGCCATACGGTGACGACGGTTTTTTCGGCCAACGCAGACGTAACGCTGAGCACGAGAGTCAGTGCGAGGAGAATAGAGATCAGTTTTTTCATGGTACACCTCCAAATTATTAAGTTAAACGTTTGCATACCATAGATTGTAACGATATATCTGAAAATGTCAATAGAAAATAAGGGATAAAACAGACAAAATTAAAACGTATACATTTGTGCAAAGTGAACAAACTATATTTGGCAAATGTCCGGTAAACGCTTGATACTTATGGGTTAGGTGGTCAATCCCACCTGCAGCTCAACGGGCAGCACTTCATGGCGGATTTCTTTATTTCCCTGTTCAATTTGCTCCAACAGCATCAAAAATGCCTGCTCGCCGATGCGCTCAATCGGCTGTTTGATGGTGGTGATGCCCAAATCCAGCGCGATTTTAATACCGTCGAACCCGACAATTTTCAGCTGGCGGGGGATGCTGATCTTGTGCTTGTTGGCGACCATCATCAGCGCGATGGCCTCCTCGTCGCTGGAGCAGAACACGCCGTCGATCTGCGGGCATTCCGTCAGCATGGTTTCGGCAATCACGGCGGCATTGCAGCCCGCCTTTTCCGCTTTAACCAGATAGGGGATGCCGTGCTTTTCGGCAGCGGCGATAAACGCATCCGTGCGGCGCAGAGCCGGCTTGATGCTGCGGCTGCCCGCAATGTGGCCCAGGTACCGGCATCCGCGCTCAATCAGCAGTTCGGTTGCCAGTATGCCGCCGCCGTAGTTATCGGACACGACGGACGAAAACTGGCCGGAAAACGAGCGCTCGATCAACACAAGCGGAGACGCGACGGATTGGTAGGTTTCGGTATTTTCATTCTGGCTGGCCATGATGATGCCGGCCACCTGATTTTGGTTGAGCATTTGGATATAGCTGTTTTCAATTTCGGGATCGATTTCGGAGTTACAGATCAGCACCTTATAGCCGTGCCGGAACGCCACATGTTCGATGGCGTACGTCAGCTGTGCAAAAAACGGGGTGGCAACCGACGGGATCAGCAGCCCGATCAGCCGGTTTAAGCCGGTGTTCAGGGAACGCGCCACTTCGTTGGGAACATAGTGCAGGGCCCGCGCACATTCGCGGATGCGGCGGCGGGTGCTTTCGCTAAAGTTTCCTTTCCCGTTCAAAATGCGCGAAACCGTTGCGATGGAATACCCGGTTTGATCGGCAATATCCTTAATGCTGGCCATATGATGTTTCCTCCGTGCGGACTGATAGAATCGAAACCTGCCAGGTTGGCGAGGCACTATTGGATATTATACCATAAATCGGCAAGTAAAACGTTTGCCTGCTGATAAACGTACATTATCATGCGGATGTGCGCGGCTTGAAACCTTGAAAATTCAATGATATACTCCGCCTGTACGGGAGGGAAAACAACATGCGGGAGCTTGCCATTACCATTGCGGCGCAGGACGAAGGCAAGGCGGTGCGGCAGATTGCGCTGCAGCGGCTTTCGATGTCCTACGCGCAGTTTAAGCGCGCCAAGTTTCAGGGCGCGCTGCTGCTGGACGGCGAGCGCGTGCATGCGGACAGGGCCGTGCATGCGGGCCAGTGCCTGTTGATCCGCGTGCCCGAAAGCGTGCAGACTGCCGTGGAGCCCTGCGCGATCGCGCTGCAGATTGCCTACGAGGATGACGATATCCTTGTGGTCGACAAACCCGCGCCGCTGCCGTCGGTACACTCTAAAAAGCAGGACGGGATTACGCTGGAAAACGCGGTGTACAGCTATCTGGGCTGCCCCGAAGATTTTCTATACCGTCCCGTTAACCGGCTGGATAAGGGCACCAGCGGCCTGATGGTGGTTGCCAGGCACGCGCACGCGCAGCAGTACCTGCAAAAGCGGCTGCACAGCGATGCGTTCATCCGTGAATACCTGGCGGTGTGCGACGGTGTTCCGCCGCAGACAGCGGGCGTGATCGACGCGCCGATCCAAAAGGCGGACGGCGCTACCATCCGCCGTGTGGTATCCGCGCAGGGCAGGCCCGCGCGCACGGATTACCGCGTGGAGTGTGTCAGGGGCGGGCGCAGCCTTGTCCGCTTGCGCCTGCATACGGGGCGCACGCATCAGATTCGCGTACATCTCGCGTCCATCAGCTGCCCTGTGGCTGGTGATTTTCTTTACGGAACGGAGCACCCCCTGCTGCCCCGCCGCTTTGCGCTGCACAGCGCGCTATTGGAGATGACGACTGTCAATCAAAAACACATCCGGCTGGAAAGTGCTCCGCCGGATGTGTTCATGCAATTATTATCGGATCAGCCGTAGTTGGCAGCTTCGTCCTCTTCTATTTCATCGGGGGCCGTTTGCTCGTCGGCGGGGGTCTGCCCGTCTGTGACTTCTTCGGTATTTGTCTGCAGGCCGGTGTTGGTGAAGATAAACACCGCGCCTTCGCCGATGACGCTGATGCACGAAATGGAGTACGACCCGAGCAGACGCTCGTACGCGCCGTTGTTTGCGGCCAGCTTGGTTTTGATTTCATCGGCCAGCAGATAGCGGCTGTAGGTTTCGGACGATGTGTGCATAGCCATGATAAAGGCGATGCAGTGGTAGTTGGCCGCCACAAAGTCCAGATACAGGCTGTTGCCCTCGGCCGCGCCCTGCGGATACAGCAGGCGGATTTCACAGCTTTCGATAATGCCGGAGGCATCGGCGGCGACCGTAACCTGCAGGATATCGTCGTAGTAGTAGTACTGCGTGCGGCCGTTGTCCTCCAGGTCAAGCTCGGTCAGCTCTTTGGCGAGCATGTGCCGCTCTGCCGTGTCGTTGATATAGGTGATGTCCTCCTGATAATAGGTTTCAAAGGTGGTTATGCTCTGGCCGGTGAGTGCCAGCGCACCCGCCGGCAGTACCAGCAGCGCCAGCAATGCCGCCAGCAGGCGCCGGAATCCGGATTTCATTTACATAAGCTCCTTTTCAATGAGCTTGGCCATGCTGTACACGTCGCGGTCGATCTCGCGCTGGTTGGGCCCCTCGATCATCACGCGGACCAGCGGCTCGGTGCCGCTGGCGCGGATCAGCAGGCGGCCCCTGCCCTCGTACTTCTTTTCCAGCTCGTCCATCCGCTGTTTTACGCGCGGATTCTGGTCAAACGTATATTTATTGACGTCGTTCACGTGCGCGCCGTACAGGCTTTGGGGCATGATCTGCATCACGCCGGCCAGCTTGCTGAGCGTGGACTTGGCATGCACCATGGCGCTTAGCACCTGCAGCGCGGTCAGCTCGCCGTCACCCGTGGTATTGAACGAGCGCAGGATAACGTGGCCGGACTGCTCGCCGCCCAGCAGGTGGTTTTCCTCGCGCATTTTTTCCAGCACATAGCGGTCGCCGACCTTGGTTTTAATCAGTTCGATGCCCTGTTTTTTCATGGCGATATCAAGGCCCATGTTGCTCATCACGGTCGCCACCAGCGTGTTGGAGGGCAGCTTGCCCTGCTTCTTCAGGTGCACGGCCAGCAGCGCCATTACCTGGTCTCCGTTGACCAGGTTGCCGCGTTCGTCGGCGGCGATCACGCGGTCGGCGTCGCCGTCAAAGGCAAAGCCCACGTCCGCGCCAAGTTCCTTAACCAGCTCGCTCATCCGCTCGGGATGGGTGGAGCCGCAGTTGTCGTTGATGTTGGTGCCGTCGGGCTCATGGTAAAACACACTTACACGGGCGCCCAGCTCCTTGAACACGGCGGGCGCGATATCGTAGGACGCGCCGTTGGCGCAGTCCAGCACAACATGCAGGCTGTCCAGCCGCACGTCCATTGTCTCCAGCAGAAAATCGATATACCGCCGCGCGGCGTTATACTGGCGCACGGGGCGGCCCACCATTGCGCCCATAGGCAGCGCGTAGCCTTCGGGAAAACCGTCGGTTACAATGGCCTCAATCTGGTCCTCGATTGCGTCGGGCAGCTTGTGGCCTTCCTTGTCAAAATACTTAATGCCGTTATATTCCACGGTGTTGTGGCTGGCGGAGATCACACAGCCTGCGTCTGCCTCGTAATAGCGCGTCAGGTAGGCGATGGCGGGTGTCGGCATAATGCCTACCAGCACCGCGCGCGCACCTACCGAGCAAATGCCGGCAACCATTGCGCTTTCCAGCATTTCGCCGCTCAGGCGCGTATCGCGGCCCACCAAAATGGTCGGGCGGTGTACGTCGCTTGCGAGCACCATCGCGCTGGCCTGCCCCAGTTTATAGGCTGTATCACAGGTCAATTCCGTGTTGGCGATGCCGCGCACACCGTCGGTTCCGAACATTCTAGCCATATCAATCTCTCCTTGTTTGCACGTCTTCAATTAATTGCAGCACCGCATCGGTTCCATCGCATACGGGGCATGCTTCCATGGCGGATTGCAGGGTTTCCCGCTGCTTTAGTAACGCGTCCAGCGCATCCACCAGCGTATAGGCGGTCAAATCCTCCTGCCGGAGCACATGCGCAAAGCCTTGCTTCACAAAGCTTTCGGCGTTTTTAATCTGGTCGCCCCGGCTGGCCGACAGCGGATAAGGCACCAGCAGCATGGGCTTTTTCAGCGCCAGCAGCTCGCTTAGGGTATTGGAACCCGCGCGGCTGAGCACGAAGTCGGCAGCGGCGATAGCGTCGGGCATTTCACTTTGCAGAAATTCAATCTGCGTATATCCGTCCACATCCAGCAGCGCCTCGTTCAGGTTGCCGGTGCCGCACAGATGCAATATGTCCATCTGCGGCAGCAGCTTGGGCAGGCTTTCGTGCAGGCACAGGTTGATGGCCTGTGCGCCCTGGCTGCCGCCGGTGACCAATAGTACGGGTTTTTTGCCGTCAAAGCCGGCCAGGGCAAGCCCGCGCGTTCGATCGCCCGTAAACAGCTCCTTGCGCAGCGGTGTGCCGGTCATCACGCCCTTGTCGCCCAGACAGGCGGCACACTCAGGGAACGTGGTGGCGATGCACTGGGCAAACCTTCCGCTGATGCGGTTGGCCAGCCCGGGCGTCAGGTCGCTTTCATGGCATACGGTGGGCACGCGGCAGATGCGGGCGGCGATTACCACGGGAATGCTTACAAACCCGCCCTTGGAAAAACACACGTCGGGCTTGATTTTCCGCAACAAAAAAACAGACTGGATAATGCCGCGCGCCACACGGAACACATCGGTGAAATTTTCCCAGCTGAAATACCGCCGCAGCTTGCCGCTGCTGATGGGGTGATAGGTTACGCCTTCGATGGGGCGGATGATATCATATTCAATGCTGGAACCCCTGCCGATGTAGTGGATTTCGTATCCTGCGGCCTGCAAACGGGGGATCAGGCTTAAATGCGGGGTAACGTGCCCGGCGGTACCACCGCCGGTCAACACTATGCGCTTCATCACATGCGCTCCTTCTAAACGGTCCGATTTACGAGCATAGTATACACTAAAACGCACAATGTTGCCAACTGCGCCCCAGTCTTGAAATGAGAGGGCATCCGCGCTATACTGATACCGATCATCGTGAGGGAGAAAGAAGCATGAAATACGTTTTGGTCATTGGAGACGGTATGGCGGATGCACCGCTGGTGCAACTTGATGGAAAGACCCCGCTGGAAACGCTGACGCTGGACGCGTTTAACCGTGCCGCGGGCTGCGAATACGGCCGCGTGCGCACCGTGCCCACCGGCATGGCGCCGGGCAGTGACACGGCGATCCTGTCGATCTTCGGCAATGATCCCAGAACCTGCTACACGGGGCGCAGCGCGCTGGAGGCGGCGGGCATGGGGATTACCGTGCCGGAGGGCGGCATCAGCCTGCGCATTAACCTGTGCGCCGTGGTGGAGCAAGGCGGCAAGCGCGTGATCCTGAGCCACAACGGCGGCGGCGTACACGGCAAAGAGGCTGAAGACCTGATGAATGACCTGATTGCCGCGCCCGCGTTTGCGGCCAGGCTGCGGGAATATAAGCTTGAAATCCATGTTACCGATACCTTCCGCCACATCGGCGTGATGGAAACAGATGTAAAAGATTTATCCGCCGTCAAGCTCACCGAGCCGCATAATGTACTGGAGCGGGAAATTGCACCGTATCTGCCGCAGTGCATTGTGGAGGACCCCGCCGCACAGCAGCTGGCCGATGCGCTCAAAAACCTGATGGAGATCAGCTATACCGTGCTTAAGGATCACCCGATTAACAAGGCGCGCGTCGCGCGGGGCGACCTGCCGGCCGATATGATCTGGCCGTGGGGCGCGGCGACGGCGATGAAGCTGGATGATTTTGAAAAGAAGTATCACAAAACGGGCACCGTGGTCAGCGCCGTGCCGCTGGTGTGGGGTATCGCCTCGCTCGGCGGGCTGAAAACCCCGCATGTGCCCGGCGCCAACGGGGATCTGGACACCAATTATCAGGGCAAGGTGCAGGCTGCGCTGGACGCCCTGCAAAACGGGGACGACTTTGCCGCCGTGCACATCGAAGCGCCCGACGAAATGGCGCATGCCGGCAGCCTGGAAAAGAAAATGCAGGCCATCAAGAACGTGAACGACCTGGTGATGCGCCCGGTTTTGGCGGAGATGGAAAAGCGCGGGGAACCGTTCCGCGTGCTGATGCTGTGCGACCATCCCACGCTGCTCACTACCCGTACGCACGACGGCGCGCCCGTGCCCTATGCGATATTTGACAGCCGAAAGGCCGCCCCGCCGCGCAAATACAGCGAATCCGGCGCGATGGAGTATCCGCTGCTGGAGAACGGGGCGATGTTATTGGAAAGGCTTTTTAAGCATGGATAAGCTGCGCCGCTTTGTGTGGTATCTGGCAAGCCGCCTGTTTCTCATCATTGTGCTGTTGGGTTTTGCGGTGGTTACGTTTTACTATGCCATGAACGCGACCAACATTTCCATCATCCTAAAGGACGGCATGGCGCTGCGCGCGCAGGTCATCATGATGGATGAAGATCCGGAGGATCTTACCAAGTATTTTCAGACCACCTATCTGCAGCGTGACGAAAACCTGCTGCAGGCCGAGGAAGGGCAGAGCCCCTATGCCATTTACACCGTTCGCGGTATCGACCACCGCCTGCAGCTGACATGGATGTGGTGCTGGCCGTGGGAGACCACCGCCAAGGCGGAGTTTATCGAGCGCATTCCGCGTATCGACGGGCGCATCGACCGCACGTATGAAGAAACCGCCATCGCGCTGTACGGCGAGGATAACTATGAAAGTCCGCCGGACTGGCAGTCCGCGCGCTATACGGCCACGCTGGTCAAGGAAAACGACCAGTGGAAAATCCGCAGTATCCAAGTAAAAGAACTGCTGGACGATTAGCGGGCATTCAGCCGGTCCGCCAGTGCGGGAAGCGCCCGCAGACTGCTGAGCACATGGTCAACATACGGCCTCAGGGCGTCCGTATACGCCAGCAGATCGGGCACCATCACCGGCTGTGCGCCGCAGGCGCGGATGGCTTTAAGACCGCTGGGCGCATCCTCCACGCCGAGGCACTCGGCAGGCGGATACCCCGCAAGCGCGGCCGCCTTTTGATAAATTTCCGGCGCGGGCTTGCCCTGCGTTACCTCGTCGCCGCATACCTTGCCGTCAAACAGCCGGTTCAGCTGCGGCAGAGAATTGAAAATGGCATCCACCACATAGCGCGGAGAGCTGGTCGCTAGTACGATCTGCAGGTTCCGCGCTTTCAGCGCTTGCAGACATTCCGGCACACCGTCCTTTAAGGGCAAGGTGTGCTGTTTGTTATAGGTAAGGATGAAACTGCGCAGCATTTCAGAGGCTTTGCCATAGGGAAAATCCGGGCCGTAGGTTTCGATGTACAGCCGGTGGCACTCCTGGTTGGAGATGCCCAGTGTACGGATGAAGAACGGCATGTCCATCGTGTAGCCAAGCTTTTGGGCAATATCGGGGACCGCTTTGGAGTACAGGCGTTCGGAATTGAAAATAACACCGTCCATATCAAATAGAACCGCTTTGACCATTAATCGTTGTTCCTTTCGTCAAGCGCCGCTTTCAGCCCGTCCACGGCGGAGGAGATAATGCCGCCCGCGTAGCCCGCGCCTTCGCCCAGCGGATACAGCCCGCGGATAGGGCTTTGCCGCCGCTCGTCGCGCAGGATGCGGATGGGGGAGGAGGATCGGGTTTCCGGCGCGGTGAGCAGCGCGTCGGGAAGATCGAACCCGTGCAGGCGCTGGCCCAGCAGCGGCAGCGTACAGCGCAGGTTATCCGCAGCAAAGGCCGGCAGCACACGTGCGATATCGGCTGGCACGACGCCCGGACGGTAGCTGGGCTGCACCGCGCCGAAGCCGTGCGATGGCCTGCCCTGTAAAAAATCCTCCACGCGCTGGCACGGCGCCTGATAACCGCCGGCGATGGCAAAGGCGGCTTCCTCGATGCCGCGCTGAAACGCGATTCCCTGCAGCGGCGTGCCGAAATCTGCCGGCTGCACACCCACCAGCAGCGCCGCGTTGGCATTTCGGCCGTCGCGTGCGTGGCGGCTCATTCCGTTGATGTTCAGGCGGCCCGCCTCGCTGGAAGCGTTTATCACTTCGCCGCCGGGGCACATGCAAAAGGTATATACACCGCGATGATCAGGCGTTTTCACATTCAGCTTATACGTGGCGGGCGGCAGCGCGGGCTGGCCCGCAAAGCCGCCGTACTGTGATTGGTCAATCATGATCTGCGGATGCTCTATACGCACGCCCACGGCAAAGGGCTTGGCCGCCAGCGGAACGTGCAGCGCGTCCAGCCATGCGTATACGTCGCGCGCGCTGTGGCCCGCGGCAAGATATACCGCGTCGGCCGCAATGCGCTCTTCTCCCACTCGTACGGCGGTCACCTGCCCGTTTTCGATGTCAAGGCCGGTGACCTTGTGATCAAACAGGATCGTCGCACCGAGTGAAAGCAGCTTGCCGCGCAGGGCTTTAAGCACGCCGCGCAGCAGATCGGTACCGATGTGGGGCATAGCGTCAATCAGAATATCCTCCGGTGCGCCGCAGGCGGTCAGCGTGCGCAGCACCGTGCGGATGGCCGGATCGTTCAGCCCGCAGGTCAGTTTTCCGTCCGAAAACGCGCCCGCGCCGCCCTCGCCGAACAGCACGTTACTTTCCTCGTTCAGCGTGCCGGTATCAATCAGCGCGGCTATGTCCTGCGTGCGTTTGTCAACGGGTTTGCCGCGCTCCAGCACGATCGGTTCTGCGCCGCGCACCGCCAGCCCAAGCGCGCAAAACAGGCCTGCCGGCCCCGCGCCGATCACCACGGGCCGCGGACGATCCGCCGCGTAGGGGGCAACGGGCAGGGAAAAGATATCATGCTCGCTTTGCGTGTCCAGCAGCGCGGCCTGATTGGGCTTAAAACGGCGAAGCTGTGCTTTTTCATCTTTTGCGGAGGCGAGCGCAACGTCCAGCGACAGGGTAAAGTGCACGTCGCGTTTGTCGCGGGCGTCCACGCTGCGGCGGGCAATGCGTACGGATGCGATATCGCCCGCGGGCACCTGCAGGCGTTTAGCTGCCAGCGTCCGCAGCGGCGCGCTGCCCTGTGACGCTTCCCCAAGCGATAGCCGGATTTGATGCAGTCTGAGCATACCACGCCTCCGTTTCTGATTTTCCCCATCCTATCATACGCTCCCCGGGAATACAACTCCACCGGCGGCGGGAATATGGTATAATAGGACGATATCGGGAAAGGAGCGTGAACGCATGAAACGAATACTGCTAGTTCTTTCGGCAATCGCGTTTTTTTGCCTGCAGATTACCACCAAGCTGTTTGCGGCCGGTGTTCTGGTATCGATTCCGTTTTTGATCTGGTTTGCCGTCAAGCGGCCGCAGCTGGCCGTATCGCGCAAAATGAGTGTGACAGGCAAGATGCTGTGTGTGCTCACGGCGGTGGGTGCCTGCCTGTGGCCGATCGAAAACTTCGCGGAATGGCTGCGCTCCATCACGGTGTTCCAGCGCCTGCAAAGCCTGTTGGGAATGGAGATGGAGCGGCTTTCGTACATAACGGCCATCCTATTTGCGGCAGCGGCGCTTCTGTTTGTTTACCAGATGGTTTGCCTGTTTTATGAGCGCTTTTCTGCGGTTGTGCGGGAAGCAATCATGGACTTTTCCAAAGCGGAGGGTATCACCGCGCTGGTGCTGACGGCCGTGCTGATGGTGCTTGTGATCGTTGTGTATCTGCAAACCGACGCGTTTGCCAGCGTGACGGTGAAACGGGATCTTATTTATATGTCGGATTCGGGCGCGATCGTGCATGAAAACGTATATCTATCGCTGAGCGCGCTGGAAAACGATTTTCGCTCGCCGCTGTTTGCGCTGTTTGCCGCGCCGCTTTTGGGCCTGCCGTACCTGATCAGCCGTGTGCTGCCGGTGCCTAACGCGCTGGCCCTCGTGATGGTTGCCGCGCAGGTGCCGCTGCTGGTTGCCGGCCTCTGCCTGCTGATGAAGCTGATCCCAGAGGTGAGCAAACCGGCGCGTATACTGCTGCCGGTATTGATGACGGCCACCTATTCCGCGCTGCTGTTTACGGTGATGGCGGAGCAGTATACGATTGCGCTGTTTTATCTGGCGGTAGGGCTGTACGGCCTGCTCAGCCATGGCAGGCGGGAACAGCTGCTGATCCTTGGCGCGGCGGGGACTATGCTGCCCGGCGCGGCACTGGCGCTGGTTCCCGAGTACAGGGGTAAGCCGATTGCCATAATTCTGAAGGACACGCTGCAATCCGCGCTTTTAGCGCTGGTGCTGCTGTGTACGCTGGGCAGCTTCGGCATTGTGCTGCGCATTCCCGGCACGCTGCAAAGCATCGGCCGGTTTACGGGCGACGGGATCGCGTTTCCCGATCGGCTGTCGCAGTACAGCTCGTTCATCGGGCAGATCTTTATCGCGCCGCAGGCCGGAATGGTGGCCGCGGCGGACGGCTATGCCAAGTGGCGGCTGGCGGAGAACGGCGGCGTCAGCATTCTCGGCATTGCACTGCTCGTACTGGCGTGCGCCGGATTTATCCTAAACCGCAGGCAGCGCTTTGCGCGGATCAGCATGGTATGGGTGGGCGTATCGTTTTTGCTGCTGTGCGTGCTGGGCTGGGGCACGGCGGAAAACGGGCTGACGCTGTATACGCTTTACTTCGGCTGGGCATATGCTGCGCTGCTGGTGTACCTGGTAGAAAGCGTTTTGCGGGCGATTGGGCTGGCGCGTTTTTCGTGGATTGTTTACGCGCTGGGCATGGCGGCGCTGCTGACGGTCAACCTGCCGCAGATGCTTGCGTTGGTGCGGTTTGCGATTACGTATTACCCGATTTAGGGAGGCACTATGACGGTATTTTGGAGCATCGCGGGTGTTACGCTGGTGTTGGATCGCGTGGCAAAGCTGCTGGCACAGCAGCTGATGTCGCCCGGCGAGCGGATGATCGTGCTGCGCGGCGTGCTGGAGCTGCGCTTTACGTACAACACGGGCATGGCGCTGGGAATTTTATCGGGGCATTTGGTGGCCGGGATCCTGCTGCCGCTGCTGGCGATGGCCGCCGGCGTTTTCATTTTACGCAAATTCAAGCTGTCCCGCTTTGTGCTGATCGGCGTAGGGCTGATTGTCGGCGGATTTTTGGGCAATTTCGCGGATCGCATTCTCTTCGGCTCTGTGGTGGACATGATTTATTTTCCGTGGCTGCCGTACTTTATTTGCAATCCGGCGGATATCGCCATCACCTTCGGCGCGGCCATGCTGGGGTTCAGCCTGCTGTTTCGCGCCGGGGACTGGCAGGAAAAGGCGAAGGAGGCCGCAGATGACAAATAAAACCTTCGCGGCCGACCGTGCCGCGCGGCTGGATGTGCTGGTGGCCGAGGGCTGCGGCGTTACGCGCTCGCAGGCGGCCAAATGGATCGCTGCGGGACTGTGCGAGGCGACGGGCGCTGTGGTGCGCAAGGCCGGCGCCGCCGTTAAACAGGGTGATACTGTCTGCGTACGTATTCCCGATGCCGCGCCGCCGACCGTAGAAAAGGAAGATATCCCGATCTCTATTCTGTATCAGGATCAGGATCTGGCGGTGATCGACAAGCCTTGCGGCATGGTGGTGCACCCCGCAAACGGCAACGAAACGGGCACGCTGGTCAACGCGCTGCTCTATGCGCTGGATGGGCTGTCGGGCGTGGGCGGCGTGCAGCGACCGGGTATCGTGCACCGGCTGGACAAGGACACCAGCGGTATTATGCTGGTTGCCAAAAATGACAAGGCGCATCTTCATCTTTTCGGTCAGCTGAAGGACCGCAGCATCGAAAAGCATTATCTGGCTGTGGTCGAGGGAGATATGAAGGAGCAGGAAGGTCTGATCGACAAGCCGATCGGGCGCAGCAAAAAAGATCGCAAGAAAATGGCGGTGGTTGACGACGGCAGGCCGTCGCAGACCGAGTGGCGCGTGCTGGAGCGCCT
>Ga0116152_10002587_pt1 | contig 14702 bp, 15 predicted proteins | sample AD_UKC119_MetaG_FD_89894 | JGI IMG/M metagenome (GOLD analysis project Ga0116152, IMG submission 89894) | Active sludge microbial communities of municipal wastewater-treating anaerobic digesters from Hong Kong - AD_UKC119_MetaG | ecosystem: Engineered > Bioreactor > Anaerobic > Digestate... | reverse complement strand
CGGAAGCCTACAAACAAAATTACAAAGCCGATAAAATGACGTTTCTCCCAAGACTGAATGCTTTTGGAAGCTACGAACTTTATGACGATGAAATATTCCGGGCAGATGCCAATGGCTATTTATTCGGTGCGGCCTTAACGTGGAATCTTTTTGAAGGCTCCAAACGTTTTGGGAAAACCCAAAAAAGCAAAGCCGAATTCAACAAGGCAAATCTTGAACTGGAACAGTACAAAGCCGAAAGCCAATTGGAGCTGAACAAAGCAAAAAGAATGTATCAGGATGCAAAAAGCAATTTAAAATTGACCGGATTGGCGTTGGAGCAATCAAAAGAAGCGCTTAGAATTCGCACCAACAGATTTAAGGAAGGTCTGGAAAGAACAACAGACCTTTTAATGGCCGAAACGCAATATTCCCAAAAACAGTTGGAGTATTTCAGCACTGTTTTTCAGCATAATTACGCTTTGGCATACCTTCAGTTTTTAACGAAAAACTAAAGAAAACGAAAAAGAAAACGAAAACGAAAGCGAATGTCAGGTTGAGCGCAGTCGAAACCCTTTTGAAATCGAAATATAAATCGAAATCCAAAAATCGAAATTAAATACAGGATCAAAAAAGATTTAAAAAATATTTATATGAAGTCACTATACACAAGTTTGTTTTTCCTCGGAGTTTTAAGTCTAACGAGCTGCGGCAATTCTTCCGAAGAAAAAAGCATAGATAATACTCCGGCGGTAGCTGTAACGGTAAGTTCGGTTGCCGGAGAAAACAACAGCCCTTTTTTAACTGCCAGCGGAAAGATTGAAGCGGCCAACAGCGCCACGCTAAGTACCCGAATGATGGGCTTTGTGGATAAGGTTCACGTGAATGTGGGCCAGAAGGTTACAAAAGGGCAATTGCTGGTAAGCATCAACAATACCGATCTCTCGGCAAAACAAGCACAGACAAGCGCTGGCATTACGGAAGCACAAGCCGCTTTCAACAATGCTGAAAAAGATTACCAACGGTTTCAAAACTTGTTTGCGGAAAACAGCGCAAGCCAAAAGGAACTGGACGACCAACGCGCCCGCTACGAAATGGCAAAAGCCAGACTGGAAGGGGCAAGACAGATGAAGAACGAAGTGCAGTCGCAGTTTGCCTATGTAAATCTTCGTGCGCCCTTTAACGGAGTGGTTACCAATAAATTTATTGAAGCTGGCGATATGGCAAACCCTGGAATGCCATTAGTTTCAGTGGAAGGCCCGGGCAATTTTGAAGTGACGGCTTCAGTGCCCGAGAGTGAAATTTCAAAAATAAGATCAGGTTCCAAAGTACAGGTGATTGTAAAATCTTCGGATAAAATACTTCCAGCAACAGTAACCGAAGTGAGCACTTCTGCAAAAAACACGGGCGGCCAATATTTGGTAAAAGTGGTGTTGGACAAAACGGATGCAAGTATTCTTTCGGGAATGTATGCTACGGTGCAATTTCCCATAGAAAAGAAACCTGAGGTGGGTATGGTATTGGTGCCGCAGGAAGCCTTGGTAAAACGCGGACAATTAACCGGGATTTACACGGTTAGCCAAAGCAATACCGCATTACTGCGTTGGTTGCGCTTGGGAAGAACTTTCGGCGATAAGGTGGAAGTACTTTCGGGTCTGGCAATAGATGAAAACTATATTATTTCTTCCGAAGGAAAACTTTTCAACGGGGCGAAAATAACCATTAAACAATAATCATGAAGGACGGATTTGCTGGCAAAATTGCCAAGTTATTTATAGGCTCAAAGCTTACGGTGCTGTTGATGATCGTTTTTATGGTCGTTGGCGTGTGGAGCTCTTTTTTGATACCTCGGGAGGAAGAACCACAGATCGATGTGGCCATGGCCGATATTTTCGTAGGCTACCCCGGCGCATCGCCAACCGAAGTGGAATCGAGGGTGGTAAAACCTTTGGAAAAACTGGTTTCCAACATTCCCGGGGTCGAGTATGTGTATTCCACGTCTTCAAAGGAAGGGGCGATGGTAATCGTGCAGTTTTATGTGGGGGAAGATATAGAGCGTTCCTTCGTAAAGCTTTACAACGAAATGAACAAGCATATGGACCAAATGCCTCCGGGAGTAACCATGCCGCTTGTAAAACCCCGTGCCATAGACGATGTGCCGATGCTTGGAATAACGCTTTGGAGCGAAAACTACGACGATTTTCAACTGAAACAGATTGCAGACGAGCTCACCCAAGAAATTGAAGAAGTAAACCAGGTTTCCGCTACCCAGAAAATTGGAGGACGAAATAGGCAGTTACGTGTTGTTTTGGATAAAGACAAACTGGCTGCAAGCGGCTTGGACTTTTTGGGCGTAGCCGAAATGATAAAAGCGAACAACCAGCAAATGAGCTCGGGCAGTTTTGATAAAAACGACACGGAGTTTTTGGTTACCACGGGAAACTTTCTAAAATCTGCAACCGATGTTGAGAATCTGGTTGTGGGTGTAACAGGACCAGCCCATTTATTTGAAACAGGTTGCTACTATTCTTGATGGTCCCGAAATCCCAAGGCAATATGTTTCCTTTGGGTTTGGTGGTGCGAGTAAAAATATTTCAGAATATCCTTCGGAATATCCTGCCGTGACCATTTCGGTAGCAAAAAGGAAAGGTGCCGATGCTATGAAGATTGCAGATGTAATTATCGACAAGGTAGCGCATTTGCGAAGCAATTTAATACCCGACGACGTTCATGTAGAAATTACAAGAAACTACGGCGAAACTGCTTCCCACAAAGTTTCAGAACTGTTGATGCACCTTATTGGCGCCATCATTGCCGTTACTTTGGTCGTGATGCTCGCCATGGGATGGCGTGGCGGTTTGGTTGTTTTTCTTTCGGTGCCAATTACGTTTGCCTTAACGCTTTTGAGCTATTATTTACTCGATTACACGTTGAACAGAATTACGCTTTTCGCTTTGGTATTTGTTACAGGAATTGTAGTGGACGACTCCATCATCATCGCCGAGAACATGCACCGGCATTTCAAGATGAAACGCTTGCCTTTTAAACAAGCGGCCATTTACGCTATAAATGAAGTAGGAAACCCAACGATTTTGGCAACTTTTACGGTAATTGCTTCCGTATTGCCGATGGCCTTTGTTTCTGGGTTGATGGGTCCATATATGTCTCCAATGCCTATTGGGGCTTCCATAGCGATGATACTGTCGTTGTTTGTGGCTTTGACCATCACACCGTATTTGGGGTATATTTTCCTTCGTGAAAAAGAAAAACCTGCCCGCCGCGGAGGGAAAGGGAAAACTCCGAAAGAAGAAAAAACTTTGGAGCGTACGTTCATTTACCGGATTTATTCGAAGCTTGAGACTCCTTTAATCGAAAGCAAAAAGACCCGTTGGTTGTTTTTGGGAATTACCGTGCTGTTGTTGTTGGGCTCTGTGGCAATGTTCTTTACCAAATCGGTTGCCGTGAAAATGCTTCCTTTTGACAATAAAAACGAAATGCAGGTAGTGATCGATATGCCTGAAGGAACAACTTTGGAACGCACTGCTGTAGTTGCCCGTGAAATTGGACAATATCTTTCCACGCAACCGCTTGTTGTGAACTATCAAAACTATGTAGGCACTTCGGCGCCGATAACCTTTAACGGTTTGGTCCGTCATTACGATTTACGTGGTGGTAGCAATATGGCGGATATTCAGGTGAATTTGGCAGGCAAGGAAGACCGTAGCCTACAAAGCCACGACATAGCAAAACAACTGCGACCGCGCATTCAGGAAATTGGAAAGAAGTTTGGCGCAAATGTGAAAATAGTGGAAGTGCCACCGGGGCCTCCGGTATTATCAACAATCGTTGCGGAAATTTACGGTCCCGATTACGACAAGCAGATTGCCGTTGCCAAAAAAGTAGAAAACATCCTGAACGAAACCCAGGATGTTGTAGATGTTGACTGGATGGTAGAGGCAGACCAAAGAGAGTATGAATTCATAATGGATAAAGAAAAAGCAATGCGCTACGGCGTGGCACCACAGCAGATTGTCTATACGATGAATATGGCGCTTTCAGATAGGCCCGTAACCAATCTGTATGATGAAACAGCTACAAAACAAGTAGGCATATTGCTTGCCTTGGATGAAAAGGAAAAAGCTACAATCCAGGATATTTCACAATTAAAGATTGCTTCCAAACAGGGAAATATGGTTTCTGTGGGCGATTTGGTGAACATTCAGGAAAGCACGCGCGCAAAAAGTATTTATCGCAAAAACCAAAAACGGGTAGTTTATGTTTTGGCAGATATGGCTGGAGCGCTTGAAAGTCCTGTTTATGCCATTTTGGGAATGACAGACAAGCTAAATAATATTGAACTGCCAGCGGGTTATAAAATGAATGAGCTGTATTTGCAACAACCCGAATTTGAAGATGATTTTACCGTGAAATGGGATGGCGAATGGCAAATTACGCTTGAAGTATTCCGCGATTTGGGCATTGCCTTTTTGGGCGTAATCATTATCATTTATATTTTGATCGTTGGGTGGTTCCAAAACTTTAAAGCACCTGTTGTAATGATGGTTGCCATTCCATTATCGTTGATAGGAATCGTGCTCGGCCACTGGATTATGGGCGCGTTCTTTACGGCTACTTCCTTTATCGGGATGATTGCCTTGGCGGGAATTATGGTTCGAAACTCGGTGCTGTTGATTGACTTTGTAAACCTGCGGACCGCAGAGGGAATTCCATTAAAACAAGCCGTAATTGAAGCAGGAGCAGTACGGACAACCCCAATTTTATTGACCGCGGGAACAGTGGTAATTGGTGCTTTCGTAATCCTCTTCGACCCAATTTTCCAAGGGCTTGCCATTTCACTTATGGGCGGGACTATCGTTTCTACGGTGTTAACGCTATTGGTGGTGCCGCTGGTTTATTATATGATTGAACGAAAAAACTATAAATAGACTGTTTCGTGATAAGATGTAAGGTTTAAAATTAAAACGATTTGGAGTGAAGCATAAAGGAAATGATAATCAATAAAAAATAATTTGATGAAACTACTAATTGTAACCGTTGTGGACGAATTTCAGAAAGACGTGCTACAACTTTTCAAAAAAGCGAATATTGAGAGCTATAGTGGCTCCGATATTGAGGGCTATAAAAATGCTTCATCTTTCATGATGAATTCCAGTTGGTTTCCATCGGAAAAAGGAGGGGCGGACAGCAGTATGTTCTTCTCTTTTACCGAAGATGAAAAGATTGATTCCTTTTTTAGCTTAGTGGAACAATTCAATGAAACTTTAGAGACCAACAATCCAATTCATGCGGTGGTGGTACCAATAGAGCGGAGTATTTAGGCTCCTCCCGACCTCCCCAAAGGAAGGAGTTGTTACTGAATTATGCCCGTGAATATTATGTGGAGGAAATTGAAACGTTGAGGGTTGGGAAGTTTAAACTGAAAAACAAGAACTTAATTAATATAGAACTAAAATTTATAATTATGATTAATAGGTATATTAGGGCAATTGCCGGGACTTTTATTTTAATCAGCCTTATTTTGGCTGTTTATGTGAATATAAACTGGTTGTGGTTCACAGGTTTTGTGGGCGTCAACCTGTTGCAATCATCATTCACAAAATGGTGCTTGATGGAAAAAATCCTTAAAAAACTTGGCGTGAAGGACGAAGGGGAGAGCTGCTGCACCTAGTGTTTTTCTTCAAAAAAACAATTTATGCGAATCCCATAGCAGAAAATTGTAACCGGGATTTTTTTATGAGTACGGGAACAATATGATTTTAGTCATTTTAAAACCCACAAAATCTGGATATATTTGAGATGTATAAAAAATTCCGAGAATCATGACTATAAACATTCAATATGTGAAAATGCCCACCAGCGAGGCGATGAACGAATATGTTGAAAAAAGACTTCAAAAACTTGCTGAAAAGTATGATTGGCTTATTAGAGCCGATGTAAGTTTTAAGATGGAAAACAACGTTTACGGCAAAGGCAATATATGCGAGATGGAACTGAGCCTTCCGGGACCTAAAATTTTTGCAACATCAAAAGAGGCCACCTTTGAAGCGGCCGCAAAAGAAACTATTTCTGACCTTGAAAAACAGCTTAAAAAACGCAAGGCAAAATTCATAACCCACTAAAAACCAGTACAGATGAAAAAAATATTAGTTCCCGTAGATTTTTCCGACCATTCAGATTATGCGCTGGAAGTAGCCGCAAACATTGCAAAAAAGCAAAATGCCGAAATCGTTGCGGTACATATGATGGGTCTAAACGATGCATTTATAACACGCGATGAAAGCAAGGAGACTATGGAAGCGATGTTTTATATGAGGTTGGCAGAAAAGCGTTTTGCCGAATTCCTTGACAAAGATTACCTAAGAGATATTAAGGTTGCTGATACAGTGCATAATTATAAAATTTTTAGTGAATTGAATGAGGTAGCCCAAGATTTTGGAGCAGATTTGATAGTTATGGGTTCCCATGGAAGCTCAGGCTTAAAAGAGGTTTTCGTTGGAAGCAATACCGAAAAAGTAGTGCGTACTTCAGAAATACCAGTGTTGGTTATAAAGCACCGTCACGAAAATTTCAATCCAGAGCTTGGAGTTTTTGCTTGCGATTTTTTAGAGAATTCCATTGGTCCCTACAAACGTGCCCAAAAAATGTTTGATGCCTTGGGGATTAACATGCAGATGCTCTACGTGAACCTTGCAGGTGATTTTAGAAGCACTCGCGAAATTGAAAAACGAATCCTCAGCTTTTTGAAAAGCGCGGGGGAACCAAATCCACTTGAAAGTTTGAATAAAGTTATTCAATACAACGAATATTCTGTGGAGGCAGGAATTTTTGGTTACAGTCAAGTAAGCAATGCCGATATTATTGCACTGCCCACGCAAGGTCGCCAAGGCTTGGCGCACTTCTTCTCCGGAAGTATTGGTGAAGATGTGGTAAACCATTCAGATTTACCGGTAATGACTTTTAAAGTTTAGTTAATTGCTATCGACATCAATTAACGGTGAAAGAGCAGAAATTTCGTAGATGGATTTCTGCTTTTTTTATAAAAGCGTGTGGAGCGCAACCTCAATCATTTTGGAAAAACTGCCCTCGCGTTCGTCCGCAGTTGTAGTTTCGCCGGTTACCAATGAATCTGAAATGGTCAAAATGGCCAATGCTTTCACATTGAATTTTGCCGCTATGGTATAAAGCCCCGCGGCTTCCATTTCTACACATAAAACCCCAAAATCTGCCCACTTTTTATAGTTGTTGAAGTCATCTTCATAAAACTGATCGCTGGAAAGCACATTGCCCGCTTTTATGGGAATGTTTCTTTCTCTGGCGTAAAGCGCGGCTTTCATAAATAAATCGAAATCGGCAGTGGGCGAGTAGTCGCAGTTTACAAAGCGGGTATTATTAATGCCTGAAGTGGAAGAGGCTGCCATTGCAATCACAATATTGCGAAGATTTATATCTTTTTGATAGCTTCCAGCGGAACCAACACGAATTAGGTTTTTCACTCCGTAATCATTAATTAACTCGTGGCAATAAATCAAGGCTGAAGGAATACCCATTCCAGTGCCCTGCACCGAAATTCGCTTTCCTTGAAAAGTGCCGGTATAACCCAACATACCTCGAACATCGTTATAGCATTTTGCGTTTTCAAGAAAAGTTTCCGCAATCCATTTGGCGCGCATGGGATCACCAGGAAGTAAAACCGATTCTGCAATTTCACCTGGTTTGGCTTCAATATGTGTACTCATCTGTGTCTTTTTTTGTGGTTGTTACGATCTCGATACCTGAAGATGTTCCGATTCTGCTAACTCCCATTTCAATATATTTTTTGGCGGTTGCAGTATCTTTTATTCCGCCAGAGGCTTTTATTTTTAAACTGCTGCCCACTTCTTCGATCATTATTTTTACTACGTGTTCTGTAGCCCCGCCAGTTCCAAAACCAGTGGAAGTTTTTACATAATTAGCTCCAGCTTTTTTGGCTATTTGGCAGGCTATTTTAATTTCGTCATCGCTTAAATAGCAGGTTTCGAGAATTACTTTTAAGATTCGGCTGCCGATTGCTTCTTTAACGGCTGCAATTTCTTCACGGACGGATTTGTGCAATTTTGCTTTCAGTAAACCAATGTTCAGCACCATGTCAATTTCATCGGAACCGTCCTTAATGCATTGTTTTGCTTCACAGACTTTGGCATGGCAACTGTTTGCACCTAAAGGAAAACCAACTACTGAAGCAACTTTTACATCACTTTTTTTCAATTCATTTGCAGCCAAGAAGACGTAACAACTGTTTATGCAGACCGCATAAAATTTATATTCCTTTGCTTCATTGCAAAGTTTTATGATGTCTTCTGGAGTAGCAGTGGCTTTTAATTGCGTGTGATCTATGTAACGATTCAGTTCCATTAATTTTTGTGTTGCTTAATTATGGAAACCAAGTCGTTTTTCTGAAGAACGCCGCTTTGTCGCCAAAGTTGTTTCCCGTTTTTGAAAAGAATCATTGTTGGCACTCCACGAACTTGAAATTGTGCTGCTAAGGGTTGGTTTTTATCAACGTCTATTTTTACGATTTTCACGGCATCGCCCAATTCTTCTTTAACTTGTTTCAGGATTGGTGCTAGCATTTTACATGGTCCGCACCAATCGGCGAAAAAATCAACCAGTACGGGTGTTTCGGAATTGATTATGTCTTTGAAGTTGCTTTTCATATTGTCGGTTGTCTGTTGATGGTTAATGGTCGTTGGTTGTCTGCACTTTCCTTTTTTAAATTAACTAATCAACGGGTTCTTTTTGTATTTTCTTAAAACAGGCATCAGCATTTCCAGTGGAATTTTGATGGAATAGGATCCTGTATAGGATGGACAGATCACGCAGTCGTCAAAATAGAACTCCACCGCATCGTCATTTATAACAAAATTGTTTTTAGCAGTGAAGAAATCATCTTCGGAAATGGCCCAGCAGTCATAGTACATTTCACCAAAATTGATTTTTTCTTTTAAAATGGTGTTCAAAATGTCGCGGAGCTCTCCTTCGGAACCATTATTAAAAAAATCTTCGTAGTTCATAAATACAGCCCGTTCCATGTCAAAGTTTAAGCAATTGAAGGTATATGCTGCGTGGGCTGCGCCCGTGTAATGGTTTTCTTTATAAAAAAGTACGCTAATAAGTCTGTCATTAAGGTTGTAGATTTTATAATCTACCATTCGCAGTTCGCTCTGTTTTGGAATCCCCAGAGAATCACACAGGCGTTTTTCTTCCAAAATTTGTTTTTCTATGCTTTTGGCATCAACATAGTGCTTGCTTATGTATTCGTTGAAGTTTTCAAATTGGGGCTTAATTTTTTCGTTTAGGTATGGATATTTAAAGTCGAGTGTGTACAAATCGCTTTCCTTTAAAAATGATTTTGAGATTAGCAGCTTTTCAAGCTCGTCCTTTGCATCCTTTTTCTCAAGCAGTTCCTTTCGCTTTATGATTAGGGTTTGTTGCTGCGTTTCCAGATGTTTATCAGAGACCCTTAGCGAATCAACAATCTCTTCTTGGGTATTGATAGGGAAAGAAGTATCGGTATCTTCCTTTTTGGGTTCGTTTTTACAGGATATTAATGTAAAAAAAAGCAATATGGGAAGAAATAATTTCATTTTTTCTTTTTTGGTTTTATGATATAAAAATAGCGAAAGAGTGATGGTGAAAAAAATGAAAGGTTAATTATGTTCCATTAATTATCCAAAAGCATTTTCAGTTTTGCAAGCATAATCACTTCACTTTTGTTTTTTCCCGCAAAGGAACCTGCAATGGCGTTAGCAGTCTTCCATATCAGGTCTTTTCTTTCTTTGGTGAAAAGCTTGGGATTTTCTTTTTTATAATCTGCAAAACTCTCAAAACAATCACTTGCATCAAGTTGCTCATAATCAAACCAATCAAAAACCACTTCTATTTGGTATGCGGCATCTGTATGGAAGGGATCTTCATAATCATCCAGATTTTTCCATTGTTCTGCAACAATGTTTTTCAAGGCGTTATATTCTTCCTTCCGCACAACTTTATCCGCCGCGGCAATGGCATAAAAAAGCTCCCCCATTTTTTGATAAAACAGAAGTTGAGGTTTATCAACGGTTCCCATAATGCGATACTTTAATGATTCTTAAGAATGTAAAACTAAATAGTTTTTGGATGAAATTTTATGATAAAAATCAGTTCACAAAAACTGTTTAAAATCCTTACTTTTGGGGAATGAAGGTTTTTGAGGAAAAAAGGGGAAATATTTTTAGGATTCTTTCTGAAGCTATATCGGAAGGCATTGTCATTGTTAATGAAAAGCAGGAAATTGTTACTTCAAATGAAGCCGCCGATCGTATGTTTGGTTATAACGCCAAGGAGCTTTTGGGAGAAAACATAAACCTGCTGATTCCGAGAGAATATAGGCACAGCCATACCGAGCAGGTTGAGGAATATTTGGAAAAAAGTGGTCCGCGCCAAATGGGCCACGGTCGCGATCTTTATGGCCAACGCAAGGACGGCAGCGTTTTTCCTGTGGAGGCAGGGTTAAATCCTTTTGAAATTTATGGGAGTAAATATGTAATGGCACTTGTTACGGATATTTCAGTCCGTAAAACCCAAGAAAAAGAAATTATAGAACTCAACTTGTATTTGGAGCAAAAAGTTGAAGCGCGCACCAAGGAGCTCAAACAAACAATCAATGAGCTAAAAGAAGAAGTTTCAAAACGTAAGGAAGCGGAGCACAAAATAATGGAATCGCTTCGAAAGGAACGGGAACTTAATGAATTGAAAACAAAATTTCTATCGCTGGTTTCCCATGAGTTTAAAACTCCCTTAAGCGGTATTCTTACCTCAGCTATGCTTACTGGTAAATATACAGAGACGGAACAACAGGACAAGCGAGAAAAGCATTTGAAAACCATTCAAAGCAAAGTTAAATACCTGAATAATATTTTGAATGATTTCCTTTCCATTGAGCGTTTGGAGTCCGGTAAGGCCACTTATAAATTTGACACTTTTCCACTTAGCAAAGTAGTGAATGAGGTAATTTATAATGCAAATATGCTGTTGAAAGAAGGCCAGCGCATAAATTATCCCCAAAACATAGACGATATCTCTTTAAATTTTGACGAGAAAATACTTGAATTGTCGCTTACCAACCTTATTAACAACGCCATAAAATATTCCCCGGAACACACTATTATTGACGTGGTTGTGGTTCCAAGTAAGGATTTCCTTACCATAAAAATTATAGATGAAGGTATGGGCGTTCCGCAAAAGGAACAGAAATATATTTTTAACAGATATTTCCGTGCTGAAAACGCGCTATTGGACCAAGGCACTGGCATTGGTCTCAATATCGTGAAAAGCCATTTGGAAAATCTAGGTGGTACAATTACCTTTGAAAGTAAAGAAGGCAAAGGCAGCACGTTTATAATTTCTTTCCCTATGAAAAACAATACTGATTAAGATGAAGACAATACTTCTTATTGAAGACGATACCGCATTAAGAGAAAACACTGCTGAACTTTTAGAGCTTTCAGGTTATATGGTTTTTACGGCACCAAACGGTAAAATTGGTATTGAAAAGGCGAGAAGTAAAAACCCAAATATCATAATTTGTGATATAATGATGCCAGAAATTGACGGCTATGGCGTGCTTGAAAAAGTGGCTTCAGAAGAAGAAACAAAGCATATCCCTTTCATTTTTCTTTCAGCAAAAACGGAACATAAAGAAATACGCAAAGGCATGGATATGGGGGCAGATGATTATTTGACCAAACCCTTTGACGAGCAGGAATTGCTGAGTGCCGTGGAGAGCCGTTTGGCCAAAGCGAACATTTTGGCTATGCGTGACAACAATAAAGAAGCGAAGGGCAGTGAAGGTGATGAAAATCCTCAAAACCTGAACCAGTTGAAAAACTTTTTTTGCGATGAAGGCGAAATAAATAACTATAAAAAAGGAGAAACAATTTATCGAAGGGGCGACCACTCCAACAGTATGTTTCTAATTTTAAAAGGTGTTGTGAAAACGCACACTATGGACGCTAATGCCAAAGAACTCATTACCGGTCTTTACAAAGCTGATGACTTTTTGGGCTTCACTTCTTTTGACGATAATATTCCTTATGATGAAACAGCCACGGCTGTAGAAGATATAGAACTTGTGGGCATTTCAAAAACCTATGTGAAGGATATTCTGAAAAAAAGCCAAGATGTTTCCTTGGAATTGATGAACCTTTTGTCTGACAACCTCTCTGAAATAAAGCAGCAATTGGTAAAAATGGCCTACAGTTCAGTTCGGAAAAAAACCGCCAGCACCATTCTTCAGTTTGTGGAGATTATGAATAAAAAACCTGAAGCGCCTCTTCGAATTTCACGAAATGACCTTGCCACAACCGCCGGAATTGCTACCGAAAGCCTTATAAGAACACTTTCAGACTTCAAGAAAGATGGCATCATAGAAATTGAAGGCCGCGACATTCGCATTATAGATTTGGAAAGCCTACGCGACATAGATTAATATGTCCAATCAATTCAATTTTTCTTAAAGCTGATTTTTATCATTTTCTAGCCCGATCAATAAAGATAGATTTGTCGGCAAGTCTATGATACCATGAAGAATATATTGATTCCGACGGATTTTTCTGAAAATTCACGCAATGCCATTAAATATGCATTGGAATACTTTTCCGATGTTGCCGTGAATTTTTATATCCTTCATGTTTCAAATAAAAATCTTAATCTTATAGAAGAACCGGAAAATATTTCAGATTTCAGTTCTGAAATGCAAACAGTTCAAAGTACTTCCGTTTTATTGAAAGAAGAGATTAGGGTTTGTCAGCAGCTTTCTAAAAACCAAGCCCATGTATTCTTTCCGCTTCATGAAAACCTAAACTTGGTGGAGGCCATCAGAAATCAGGTGAATGAAAAGGAAATTGATTATATTTTGATGGGTACTAGAGGAACTTCCAAAATAAACAGGAGTGAAATGGGAAGCAATACCTGTGATGTGATCACTAAGGTAAAATGTCCCATACTTGTTATTCCCGAACACGCAAAATTCAGCGGTATTAAAAACATAGCTTTTTTAACGGATTACAACTGCATCTATCGCAACAAGGTAATCAGCGCACTTTCCGATACTCTGGATACGCATCAGTCACCACTTCGGGTGCTTCACATAAGGGCTCAAAATATGGGTCTAACTGCTTCACAAACAGATAACAAAGGGTTTTTGCATTACTTTTTCAAGGAAAAAAAACACAGCTTCCATTTTGTGGAAAACAAAGACTTGGAAATTGGTATTCAGGATTTTGTAGAAACTTGGGAAATAAGTCTGGTTGCTGTTGTGGCCAAAAATTTGAATTTTATTCAAAGGTTGCTGTTGCGCCCTACGGTAAAATCTGTAAGTTATACGGCTGATGTGCCTTTTTTGGTACTCCATGAGTAATTTGAAATACCAAATGCCAAGTTATTCTCCTCACCCAATAGGATAATCCTCATAAAAATCCATAAAAGCCGTAACTGTAACCAGCATTAAAGAGGTTATAGTAGATAACCAAGAGTGGATAGTTTCACAACTTTTTTTGATTCAAATTACAAAACAAAAAGCACTATAATCCGTAACTATTCTTTAAAAATCAAGTATTTGGCTGATATTTATCATATTATTTCCAACTGACAATTATTATATTTACGTATTGGATTTTATAAACTGAAAAGCTATGCGAAAGATACTCATCCCAACCGATTTCTCTGAAAATTCAATGAACGCGGTGAAGTATGCCACAGAACTTTTTAAATATGAACGTTCTGAAATTTATTTACTTCACGCCTTTTCCGATTCGGTTTATGAAGATAAGGCGCGTTTGGCCGATGCAGTTTTTGAGGAATTACAGCAAAAGGCACTTCAAAAAGCAAAGGATGATCTAGAGGAAATGCGGAAACAAATTCTCAGTTTTTCTCCAAATCCAAAACATAACTTACACACCATTGCAGAATTTGGTCTGTTGGTGGATTCGGTAAACGATTGGGTAGAAAAAGAAAATATAGATGCAGTAGTTATGGGAACAAAAGGCGAAACTGCCGATAAAAAAATAACTTTCGGCAGCAATACGCTTCAGGTAATAAAATATGTGAAATGCCCTGTGCTCGCTATTCCGGCTGTTTATGGAGACGTGCACCCGAAAAATCTGCTGTTCCCGACCGATTATCAATTGCCGTACAAACGCCGTGAATTGAAACTGGTGAGCAGCATAGCGAAATGTTTTGTTTCGAAAATGGATTTACTTTACGTTTCAAAATTTCCGTCACTCTCATTGCGGCAGCAGGACAACAAAAAATTTTTGGAAGCCTCTTTCTGTGACAATCAAATCAATTTTCATCAAGTTTCAGGAACAAACGTTACTAAAGCAATCAATAGTTTCATTATTGAAAACCCTATAGATATGCTGGTCATGGTAAATACGCGACATTCCTATCTAGAAAAAATACTCTACCGGTCTACTATTGAAAAAATAGGCCTCAAAATAGATATTCCTTTTTTAGTGCTCCAAAATCTACCGAGATAAATCTTAAAAATATTGAAAATGAAAAAAATTCTTGTTCCAACCGATTTCTCAAAAAATGCATACGCAGCCTTGTTTTATGTTACAAAACTATTTAGCGATGAAGCGCTGCAAATAACCATTCTCCATTCCTTTGGGGAAGAAGTGGGT
>Ga0116152_10002586_pt1 | contig 14706 bp, 12 predicted proteins | sample AD_UKC119_MetaG_FD_89894 | JGI IMG/M metagenome (GOLD analysis project Ga0116152, IMG submission 89894) | Active sludge microbial communities of municipal wastewater-treating anaerobic digesters from Hong Kong - AD_UKC119_MetaG | ecosystem: Engineered > Bioreactor > Anaerobic > Digestate... | reverse complement strand
TTCAGCAACTACAGTTAAACATGCCTGGGGGTGTTTACGTGGTAAGGTTAAGCAACGGGAATTTCGCACTCACGAAAAAGATAATTAAGCTGATTAAATGACGATGTACTGTAAATGTCAGGTTTACACTAGTATTAAATGTTGAAAATGAAACGGTCATTAATATCTCTGGTATTATTCCTGAACCTTATACCCTGGTTTATGGCAGCACCTTTTTCTCCGGAATTTGCTGGTGAATTATTTGCACAGGGCTATGGTGCAAAAGGCCGGTCAAAGATTGTATGTGAATGCGGCGGTGTAACCTATACCGTTCCATATTCACAGGGAAGTGCTCTTGAGTGTCCGCAATGTCCCCAGGAGATAGTTATAGCACCCGATCCCTGTCCTTTCTGCGGTCAGCATCCATGTGTATGCGGAATGGTAATTGATCCCTGTGATCCGGCTTCGGAATATTATAATGAATGCCTTTGCACAGGAAACAACTGTGTTGCAGATGTATGCGATCCCACATATCATCTTTATGATCCCTGTGCATGCCTTGGAATAGGCTGCGGTGAAAAAGATCCCGGAAGCGGATCTCAATATGACTGTCCCTGTCTGACAAACCTGTCTTCAACACCAAGAGGAGGGATCTTGCGAAATTATGCCGTAAAAATACTGCATTTGCTTAGCGGTCAGACTTCCGGTCGTTTAGGATACCCTGTACAATATAATTTCACTTATTCCGATGCGTTAACCTGGCTATCTGACGGGTCTCCTGTAAGTCTGATGCAGATTACGGGACTTTCTATTGATGGTGAGGAAACGGATTCACGCAACTATTCTTACAATTGTCTGGGGTGGGTTTTAACAGAAGGGAAATTTGTTTTCAGCACCACTCAGACTAAAGATGTAAACGGGGTCCTCGGGATTTCGAGCGTTAGCGATGCTGTAAAGTCAGGACTCATAAAAATGTCGGAAACCTGTGAAGGCATTCAACCCGGACAGATATGTCTGCTTTTTGATGAAACCAACCATTATGTTCATGCTGCCATATATGAAGGTAACGGTTTGTATTCCACAAAAAACGGACTGGGACTTGGAGAAGGCGTTCAGCACTGGACATTGCATCAGATTCAGGAGATGTATTATCAGGCTGATGCGGGAGCTGTCAAGACCGGCTATATAAACGCCCCTCCGCGCCTGGTCAGTACCTCATCACTGGGTATAGATACTGAAGGACTCATTTCGGCTGAAGATTTTGCTGCTGCTGTTGAAAACTGCGAATGTTACCCGGCACCATGAAACCCGCATGTATCAAATTCATAAACACGTATGTACATAATTTTCAAACATATGGGCTCCTCCGCCTTAGCGGGGCAGGCTATCTGACCTTTAAAATAAAGATTATTAACTGATGAAAAAAGTCTTTATCTTTTTTCTGTTGTTCTCTATAGCCTGTACCAGTAAACTTCAGAATGGAAAAAGTGTTTCAGGCAGTGTTTTCATCAACAAAAAACTTACTGCAGTTTACGACTCAATTTTACAGCAGCATAAAGATTATAAGCTTATCTTAAACGAGTTTGAAGAAGGATTGTCATCACAGAAGGAAAACAATGGATATGCCATTGAAGTGCTTACCGTTTCTGACGGAAAGATACTTGCTTTCGCAACATCGGATAACAAAAAGGTAAAAGAAACTGTTCAAAGGCTTCCTGACATTTCCCCGGTCGAATTTCTTATTCAGCTGAGGAATATACGGGGAGAAATAAAAATCCAGCGGGATCTTGTAGCAGAAGGCTGGATTAAACGCGGACATTTTCCAGTCCTTTTAGAGCTTGCTGAAACAGATGTTCCTTTTCCTCTGATCAAGCTTCTTACCGGAGCGCCGGCAGGTTCTGATTGTCTGCAGAAAGAGTGTCTTTTAAAGTCGAGTTATGCCGAAACACATATTACAACAGGGTATGAAGCCATGCATTTTATGAGGGTATTCCTGAAAGTCGGAGGCGGATATCCATCCTCGCTGAGAAATGACTTAAACCTGATGAAAGAATGGTATTACAGTGGTAAGCCAAGGGAAGATTATAAGGAAATGCTCGATGAACGTATGGGTACCGGTAATTGACCAGCAATTCTCCCTATAAAGGTATATTTTTTTTTCCTGTAAATCGCCCCCGCAAAAAACTGGTATGTATCTGCGGTAAATAAAGAGACGGATTTTTAAAAATTTTCCTATTTTTAAAAAAATCCATTCATGAAAATTACCGTAAACAATATAATGCTTGATCTTCACCAGGGAGCCAGGGTAAAGGATGCGATCATGAAATTTTATTCATATCAGGGAAAAAGAATCCCTAAGGTCTTTCCTGTCGTAAATGATGAGTATGGCAACAAAGCAGGTCCCGAAGGGGCACTTTGCGAGGGTAACAAACTATTTATTCTAAACAGACGGAGAAGAAGAGCTTCAACAATATCCTTTCAAACCCTCCTGTTAATTACACTGGCATTTCTTCCGGCATGCAGGGGATCACGTGATGCCGCCATTATTAAGGAGCAGGAGCGACAGGCCATTATTTTTGCTGTCAACGATATTCATGCAGCCATCGATAATTTTCCAAAACTTGCATATATTGTTGACAGCCTTAAATCTGTTTACCCCGACATGCTGCTTGTCAGTGCCGGAGATAATCAAACGGGTAATCCCGTTAATGACCAGTATCCGGAAAAAGGACTGCCCGTGATTGAACTCATGAATGCCAGTGGATTTGACCTCAGCGCTGTAGGAAACCATGAATTCGATACGGAACAGCAGGGTTTCGTCAACCTTACCCACAAAGCTGATTTCAGCTTCATCTGTGCCAACATGTCTGTGACAGCTCCTTTTGATCTGAAAGTTGAACCATTTAAGATCATCAGGTTACCGAATGGGCTGAAACTCTCTTTCCTCGGTCTTGTACAGTTGAATCAATACGGCATTCCCGATTCTCACCCCGACAAAATAAAAGGATTTTCCTTCAGCTCTCCTTTCGAGACAGCCAGAGACTTCCTCTACCTGAAAAATGAAAGTGACATTTTCATTGCCCTCACGCACCTCGGTTTTTCAAATGATGTAAAACTGGCTGAATCAATGCCTGAAGGGATAGATCTTATAATTGGCGGACATTCTCACACCAGGGTTGAAAATGAACAGGTTCACAATGGCATACTTATTACTCAGGCAGAAAGTAAACTGAAATACGGCACACTTATCAGACTATCCCAGAATCATGAAGGAGTGCTTCATAAAAGCATGGAGCTTATAGATATACGGAATTATGCAAAGGAAAAACCTTCAGTGCGTGCCATGGTTGACAAATACAATGACACTCCCGCACTCAGGGAAGTTATTGCAACCGCTACCGATGATTTTTCATCGCATGAAGAACTCGGATACCTGATGGCTGATGCACAACGCAACTTTGCCGGAGCCGATATTGCACTGGTAAATCCGGGAGGAGTCCGTATTGGAAATCTTTCCCGTGGCCCGATCACGATCATGGACGTGTATCAGCTCGATCCTTTTGGAAATGATCTTATCGTAACAAAGCTGACGGGACATGAGATACATTCTCTGATGATTGCGGCTTACCCTGTTGATGGTAAAGATCTGCTTTATCCCTCGGGACTGAGGATACAACTCAGATCAGATAAGGATGGCAATCCGGAAGATTTTCTCCTCATGACCGAAAATGACACTCCGCTAAACCTCGAAAATACTTATACTGTGGCAATGAATAACTATATGACGTCGGTCTATAAATATGATCACCAGGATCCCGGACAGTCTCTTTTTATTACTTCAGCTGATGCAACAATCGCCTGGCTCAAAAAAATCCGGAATGTAAAAAGTTACCGTGGTGAAAAAAGAATTCAGATAATAAAATAGAACCGCAGCTTATGGCATTCATAACCATATATAAAGAAATCTCCCGTTTCAGAGCGGTATGTCGGGCATCTGTTGGATTTAAATTAAGTTGTATATGAAAGCTCTTGTCCTTGAGGATTATAACAAACTCGTTTACCGCGACTGGCCCGATCCTGTACTTGCCGGCGATGAGGTACTGGTCAGAGTAAAAGCAGCCGGTATCTGCGGCAGCGATGTTCATGGAATAGATGGCAGTACAGGAAGAAGAAGACCTCCTCTTATTATGGGTCATGAAGCTGCCGGTATCATTGAAAGAACCGGCAAAGATGTCAGGGACTGGAAAGCCGGCGACAGGGTCACATTCGATTCCACAATCTATCCGCTGAACGACTGGTATACCCTGCACGGAATGTATAACCTGAGCGATAACAGGAAAGTCCTTGGGGTAGCTCCGGAGGAATATTCCAGGCATGGTGCATTTGCCGAATATGTGAACATTCCTCATCATATTCTTTACCGCATACCCGAAGGAGTTACATTTACGCAGGCAGCAATGGTTGAACCTGTCGCAGTGGCAGCACATGCAGTAAAACTTGCCTCAATTCAATGGAACGAAACAGCTGTAGTGATCGGCACGGGGATGATAGGCCTTTTCATTGTTCAGGTTCTCAGATCAAACGGTTGCGGAACTGTAATTGCTGTTGACACCGATCCGGCAAAAAGAAAACTTGCAGTTTTATCAGGAGCTGACCATGCTTTTGATCCTGATGATAAGGAGCTGAAGAAAATCGTGCAGGATTTAACGGGGGAAAGAGGAGCAGACCATGTTTTTGAAGCCGTGGGATCAGAAGACACGGTATGTCTTTCGGTGGAACTGGTCAGAAAAGGAGGTACAGTCACTCTTGTCGGGAACCTGGCCCGGTGGGTGAAGCTTCCCCTTCAGTCGGTAGTGATCCGTCAGATAAAGTTGCAGGGGAGCTGTGCCATATGCGGTGAATACGAAGCCGTTCTTGATATGATGGCCCGAGGGGCTGTTGATACCGGAACAGTACTTTCGGCAGAAGCTCCGTTAAAAGAAGGAGATGAATGGTTCAGAAGACTTTATAACAAGGAGCCCGGATTGATAAAGGTTGTTTTGATACCCTGAACGGAAATGAATAAATTAAAAACAGCAATTATTGGTTTGGGCAAAGTTTCCGGGATACATGCAAGGGCCCTTGCCACTCTTCCGGAATCTCATTTTACCGCAGTATGCAGTTCCAGGAAAGAAAAGACTGAAGCCTACACATCAGAATACGGAGTGAAAGGGTATACCGATGTTGCGGAAATGGTGGAACGCGAAAAAATAGACGTGGCCATAATATGTACACCACATCCTTTTCACCGTGAGCCTGCCGTTAAGGCCATGGAGGCCGGAGCTCATGTCCTGATTGAGAAACCACTGGCATCATCTCTTGAAGATTGCGATGCCATACTTGAAGCTTCAGAAAGATATGGAAGACAAACCGGAGTTGTAAGCCAGCGCAGGTGGTATAGACCTGTTCAGAGAATCAGAACCGCGATAGATTCAGGAAAAATAGGAAGACCGGTATTCGGAACTGTCAACATACTGGGCTGGCGGGATGAGAATTATTACAACAGCGATCCGTGGAGAGGGACATGGTCGGGAGAGGGCGGAGGAGTTCTGGTAAACCAGGCTCCGCACCAGCTCGACCTGCTCCAGTGGTTCCTGGGAGGGATAGATCAGCTTTACGGCATTGCATCAAACCTTAACCATCCCTATATTGAGGTGGAAGATACAGCCAACGCCATCATCAGGTTTAAAAGTGGCGCAATAGGAAATATTATCGTCTCCAACTCGCAGAAACCCGGTATTTACGGTAAGGTACATGTTCACGGAGAAAATGGCGCATCAGCAGGTGTTCAGACGGATGGGGGGGCTATGTTCATTGCGGGAATGTCGGGTATTCTTGAGCCGCCGGTGAACGACCTCTGGACGATACCGGGAGAAGAAGCTCTGCTTAAGGAAATGGTCAGGGAAGATTCTGAATTTTTCCTTTCGTTGAAGAACCCCATGGATTATTTCCATGAAAGGCAGGTAGAAGATTTCCTAAGAGCTGTAATTGAAGGCAGAAAACCACTGATCACAGGCAGTGAAGGAAGAATAACCGTGGAGATATTCACGGCAATTTACAGGTCGACACGTGATAATAAACCGGTTAAGTGGCCTGTTAAACCTGAAAACACTGATGACTTCGACGGTAGACTGTCGAAACATATTTGAAAAATAATTGAATCTCCAGGGCCCTGTTTATCTATTGCCTTTCTTTACCAGCACAATGTCAGGTTTTGGTGCTTTTTTCATCCCCGTACCAAGAAAGAAGCTTGTATGAGGAGGCTGGTTGTATGCCACATTCTGAGCAGCGACGGATAACCTGTATTGCGGATCATGCATAAGAGTGTAAATCCGGTGATCTGACGGTATTATTGTCGTATAGATCCTGAGGTTTTTATTATCAGCAGTCCTGAATATTATTTCTTCACGCCAGTCGCCGAATAGGTCGGCACTTAATGCAGGTGTGGCTTTGGTGCCGTTATTTGACAAAGAGCCTTCAGCTGTAAAAATACGTCCTGAACCATATTTGTCTACATAATTCCTGTCAAGTAATTCCCGGCTCAGATCACCATCCCACCATATCAGAAAATTGGTGGAGGAAGGTGGATCGCCAATTCTCTCTCCTCTCATGCTGAACAGCCCGGCTGAACCCGACCACCACATCTCGGCTCCGGGATTTGAGGGAAATATATCGCCTGCAACACCGCGACCTACATCCCTGTTAACGGAGCCGGTGAATAATATTTCACCTGTGCGTGCATCAAAAACTGCCACCCCTGGCCCGGTTGAGTTATCTTCAATTTCATGTACTCCAAAAACTTCCAGCCCGGGACGCTCCGTATCGAGGTCACCGACATGAAGTGCGTCACCGTGACGCAAGCCTGTTGAGAACAAGCCCTCTCCATTATCGTCGACAACCATCGATCCGTAAACAATTTCATCATTTCCGTCATTATCGACATCGGCAACTGTCAGGTTATGATTACCCTGACCCGAATAAGGATTCTCACCGTCTTTACTGTCGAAGACCCAGCGGGAACTGAGTTTCCCATTCCTCCAGTCCCAGGCGGCCAGCACAGACCTCCCGTAATAACCCCTGCACATCACCACGCTGGGATGAACTCCGTCGAGATATGCCACACAGGCAAGCATACGGTCGACCCTGTTACCGGTACTGTCTCCGCCGCCATTACCGCCGTGTCCGTTCCATCCGTTGAGGGGATAACGGTTGGGAATATAATCTGCGGTGGCAAGAGCCTCACCTGTTTTGCCGCTGAAGATTGTAAAATACTCAGGTCCGTCGAGCACTTTACCATAATATGGACCACTTGACCTGTCAAGGTTACGCCAGTCTTTTGTCGAATCACCGATTACTTTACCCAGGCCGTCTATGGTGCCGTCGGCAGTTTTACAAGCAAATTCAGCTATACCGTCGCCATCGAAATCATAGACCATAAACTGGGTATAATGAGCACCTTCACGGATATTCCTTCCAAGACTGATCTGCCACAGTAATGTACCGTCCATCTTATATGCCTGAAACAGAGGAATACCTGAAATACCCGTTGATGGTGTATCGATGCTTCTTCCTGTCTGGTGAAGGACAAGTTCATATTCACCGTCGCCATCCAGGTCACCCGGCGAAATATCATTCGGAGTGTATCCTGAAGGTGTTTGAAGGGGGATATTGATATACTGCTGAACGGGAGTACCTGCTTTGAGAGTGTATGATGAATTTTCTTTTTGCTCTTTACCTCTGACAACTGCCCTGACGATATAGGTGTTATCAGTATTGAAATCAACGTTTCCGTCTTCAAAATTCGTACTCTCGGTTAAGGGAGTTATGTTAAGTTTTAAAGGTTTCCCGTTTCCGGTCTGCCGGTATATGTTAAATGCAATGGCATCGGGTTCTGTTCCCAGCATCCTCCATCCGATGTAGACAGAATCAACCGATTTACGGACGGCAATAATTCCCCTGTTGAGGTTTTCCATCTGCCTCTGGGCGGCAGAGGGTTTTACAATAACCATTAAAAGAATAAGAAGAACCGAACAACTGACTGTTTTTGAAATACCTGTCTTCATGGTCATTTAGATGAATATGTTTACTAAATACAATTTCCTGATCACGGTGATGCAAGCTATTTAAAATGATTTTAAAAAGGATTCCGACAGGTAGAAATTTAACTTTATTTAATGATTATTAAAGGTGCCTTTCGGCTCCTGGCGTTCTTTGTAATTCGCACTTCCTGGGCAATCCGACTTCGCTGTAATTCATTATCATTAATAACAATCAATTTAAATTGAATTACTACTAATTACAGCCCGCTTGCTTTTTGTTTTTGGTATGGCTTTATATTAGCTTTAGTTGAAGGAATATGGATATGATTCCTATTACAATGATGGACCAAAATTTAAAAAAAATGAACTTCCCTGCCGTCGTACGAAGTACATCGATCTTACAATGAGTGCTACCGGGATATTGAATAAATACAAAGTTATAAACTGAAGCTTTTCTGAATGCCTGAATATTTCCTGTGCCGGGAACTTACAGGTCGAGAATTATTCCCACGGGGCAATGATCAGAGCCGGCTATGTCCTCCCGTATGAAAGCATCTTTAACCGAACCCAGGAAGTATCTGCTTACCAGGAAGTAATCTATTCTCCAGCCTATGTTCTTTGACCGTGCTCCGGCCCTGTAACTCCACCAGGTATATCTCCCCGTCTGGCCGGGATAGAAATGCCGGAATGTATCTGTAAAGCCGTTTGAGGTGAGCCTGTTCATTCCGTCTATTTCTTCCTGCATATAGCCGGCAGCCTTGTTGTAGTTTTCTTTTGGCCGTGCAAGGTCTATCTCCGTATGAGCCACATTGAGATCGCCACATACGATAACCGGTTTTGTCTGTTCAAGGGTTTTCAGGTAACTGAAAAATGCCAGATCCCATTTCTGCCTGTAGCCCAGCCTCAGAAGCTCTGCCCCTGAATTGGGAACATATACGTTCACCAGAAAGAAGGATCCGTAATCAAGACATAACACGCGTCCTTCCGAATCATGTTCTTCAATTCCGATACCTCTTGTAACACTAAGAGGTTCTTTTTTTGTCAGGACTGCTGTTCCCGAGTAACCAGGCCGGAAAGCGGAACTGGAAAATAAGCTGTAACCATTAACGGTTTGAAGCGTTTCAGCTACCTGGTGGTCCTGTGCTTTTGTTTCCTGAAGGCAAATTATGTCAGGTGCCAGAACTTCCAGGTCGGTGAAAAAAGATTTCTTTGCTATGGCCCGGATTCCGTTTACATTCCATGATATCAGTTTCATACTTTCATTTGAGGGTAAGATGTAAAAATAGTAACTATGATTAATAACAGACAATGATCACTTATAATTTTATCAGGGATACAGATCCTTAATTGAATTATTTATTTCTTCTGTTTGCCGGCAGAGGTGCAACAAATTAGCCACATAACCGTCTTTTTCCTGACAGTTTATTTCAAATAAACCTAACCGGACATGATATTCAATTTTTTGGTAAGCACACTCCGCAATATCAGAAAGCAGAGCGGATATGTATTGCTTAATATGGGAGGTCTCATAACAGGTATCACAAGCTTTCTGTTCATAACCCTTTATGTTGTAAATGAATTGAGCTATGACCGCTTTCATTCCAATCATGAGAATATCTACAGGATAAAGATAATCGGGCGAATGGCAGGAAGTGAACTGAACCAGGCCATCACTGCCGCCCCTATGGCACAGGCAATGCTGAATGATTATCCTGAAATAGCAAAGGCAACAAGAGTGAGAGGGATGGGTGCCTGGCTTATAGGTTACGGAGAGAATAAATTCAATGAAGAAGGTGTGCTCTTTGCCGACTCCACCTTCTTCGATGTCTTTGATTTCAGGCTTTTAAGGGGAGATCCCCGGACAGCTCTCGTAAGACCAAGGTCAATGGTCATGACTGAGGCATATGCCAGGAAATATTTCGGTGACACAGACCCCATGGGACAGAGGGTGACAGTGGAATCTGACACGGTTTTATATACGGTAACCGGTGTTGTTGAGGATGTTCCGGATAATTCACACATGAAATTTGATATACTGGCTTCAATGAGCACCTACCCTCAGCAGGCCAACAGCCAGTTCTGGATATCACATAATTTTTACACATATATTGTTGTCAGTGAAGGGACACAGAAGGATGTGCTTCAGGCAAAATTGCAGGATATAGTGATCAAATATGTCGGGCCCCAGCTGCAGGAGGCACTGGGGATCACTATTGCCGATTTCAGGAATGCCGGGAATGACTTCAGCTACATCCTCGAGCCACTTAAGGATATTCACCTGAAAGGCGCAACTCAGTATGTCCTTGAGCCTCCGGGATCACTCAGCACGGTATATATATTTGCAGTAATAGCCTTCCTGATACTGATAGTCGCCATAATCAACTATGTCAACCTGGCAACAGCAAAGTCGGCAGGACGGGCAAAGGAAGTAGGGGTGAAGAAAGTCTCAGGAGCAAGCAAGGCTGGACTTATCTCCCAGTTTCTGGGTGAATCGGTAATCATTGCAATAATGGCAGGCATTATTTCAATTCTCCTTGTTTTTGCTCTCACACCATCGTTCAACCAGCTAATAGGCAAAACCCTGTCGGTAGGATTGGCCGGTTTCAATGGTTTTGTTTTTATAGTTATCCTTATCCTCTTTGTAGGGCTGGCAGCAGGTTTTTATCCGGCTTTCGTCCTGGCTTCATTCAATCCGGTTGATGTACTTAAAGGTACTCTGAGTCCGGGGTCCATGTCTAAAAGACTCAGGGGCATTCTGGTGGTCTTCCAGTTTGCAGTATCTATAGTTATTATAATCGGATCAATGGTTGTTTATCGCCAGCTGAACTATATTACCAGGAAAGACCTGGGCTTTGACAAGGATAACCTGATCGTCATCAGAAGGTCAGACTCGTTCTGGAGGCAGAGAGAGACATTCCGCGACCAGATCTTACAGATCGAGGGAGTTGTTAATGCCGGTTTCTCAAGACAGGTCCCCGGGATGGATTACAGCTACAATGCCTTTTTCCGGGATGATGATCCTCAAAAAAACACATACCTGTTGCAGCAGGCATGGGTAAGTTTTGATTACCCGCAGACCCTGGGCGTGAGGCTGGCCAGCGGCCGTTTCTTTTCAAGGGAGTACGGAACTGACTCCACATCTGTAATGATAAATGAAGCTGCGGTCAGACTGCTTGGGCTCAAAGAGCCTGTTGTCGGACAGTATATCCAGCAACCCCAGGGACCCGGTCAGTTCAGAAGATATCAGATTATCGGAGTGATGAAGGATTTTAATATCACATCGGTACATAAATCGATTGACCCGGTATGTTTTTCCATTCTTTATCCCGGGGGAGGCGACCAGTTTGCCACTGTAAGACTTTCCGGTAACAATATACCCGCAAGCATAACAGCTATTGAAGAGACCTGGAAGAAGTTTTCACCCAATCAGCCCTTTCAGTATGAGTTCTTTACCGACTCCTGGGCAAATCTCTATTCTTCCGAGATGAAAACAGGAAAGATATTTGTCCTGTTTTCTTTCCTCGCAATCTTCATAGCCTGCATAGGCCTGATTGGTCTTGTAACATTCATGACAAATAAAAGAACCAGGGAAATAGGGATAAGAAAAACTTACGGGGCTTCAATACCTGTTGTACTCAACCTTCTGGTAAAAGAGGTTTTAATTCTGATATGTATTTCATCACTTCTGGCATGGCCCACGGCATTCTTCGGATCAAGATACTGGCTTACCGGTTTTGCCGATAAAGCATCCATAAGTCTCCTGGTATATGTCGTGGCCACTGCGGCAGTCCTTATAATTGGATTCCTGGCAGTGAGTTACCAGACCATTAAAGCAGCAAACTATAGTCCGGCAAATGCACTGAGGATTGAATAGGCAGGCCTGATAAAGACCAAGGCGTCTCATAAGCCCTGAATTCTCTATCCCCTGCCTTCCCGATAAATCGGGACAAGCTCTAAAGGATGTGATTTGATTATCAGATGATTATAAATATCCCATTTTGTCAGCAAGAAAGGTTAACAGCAGAGTCAGGGTGAAGGATATTAAAGGAGCTATCAACCACATTATGAAGAAGCTTTTTACTTCTATTTTTTTAAAAATATTCCTGGCCCCGAGCCTGGCAACCCCAATACCCATTATCGCTGAAACGTTAAGTTGAACCAGCGATGAAGGAATTCCTTTACTGATTGAGGCAAACAACAATAAACTTGCTGAAACAAAGGCGATTATTACTGCATCAACCTTACCAAACAACACTATTTCCTTGCCGGTATTTTTTAAAATCTTTTTACCGAAAGCATAACTTCCTATCGCAAAACCGGGAGCTATCAGCAATGTTGAGATAACCATGATGAGAAAAAAATCTTTTTCGCCTGAGATATTCAGTTCATTAATTGTCATGGATGCTATTGGTCCGGAGGCATTGGCTACGTTATTTGAACCGATTGAAAAAGCTACGTACAGAGACATTAACAGAATTACATAATCCCAGACCGGATTCAGGCCGACATCCTGTACCAGGGATAATGTCGACTTATTCTTTTTCATGGGCCGGTAAATATAAAGTCCTATTAAGTAGCTTAAGATGAATGATATAACAGGTAAAACAAACCATGCTGGGATGATCTCACGAAAAAGTTTTCCTGATTCCAGCGCTCCAAAATAAATTGCAGGTGCAACAACAGCCGTTACTGTAGACTGGCTGGTGGATTGAGGGATTCCGGCAATATTTGCAAGCAGAAGAGAAACAGAAACAGAGAAAAGAATTATTGAAACCAGTACGGGTGACATTAATGCCGGATCTAAGATCTCTTTCCCTACGGTGCTTGCAGTACTATTTCCCGCGATAATTGCTCCAAGAAAAACCATCATTCCAAATAGCCCCGGAATAAGGCTTTTCCGGATAATATTTGCTCCGTAAGCAGCTGAGAATGAAGGCCCGGTTCCGCTTCCTCCCATATTGACTGCCAGGAACATAGCTATAATAAAGGGGATCAGTAAATGCTTTATTAATGGAGGGATCATAAAAATATCAGCGAAACCGTCAATTCAATCCTGAAAAGTAAATTACCTTTGGGTAGCCTGTCTTCGGGCCTGTCCGGGAAATACCGCAAGGCTCTCATGACCTGAAGCATCGACTGACTGTACTGCAAAGAAATAGTTGTCTTTGGAATAAGGAAGAGTGACTTCTGTCCCGGTAACGAAGATTTTCTTTTCCCAGAGCGGCTGCCATGTCTCCCTCATAAGGATAAAATAACCAGCCGGTTTTTGTCCCGCAGCCGGAGCTTCCCATCGAAGGGTGGTTTTATTTGTCAGTCCGCCGGCAACTATTCCGCAGTTGACGGGACAGTCAGGAGCAAGTGCCAGGTTAGCTATTGTCGCAAGGTTGATACCGGCATTTTTTCTTACATATTCATAATCGACATATTCAGGAAGGTCTCCTTCCTGAACGCCGTCTGACAGTGCTGGTATCTTATGTGTCCTGTTGTAGTTTTCGTTGAATTCACATATCCTGACAGCAGTGAAGCCCTGTTCACAGAACGGAGAATGATCGCCTCCCCTGCCGAACCTGTCATTTCTGAAAACCAGGGTAACAGTAAGCTGATCTACGTACCTTTCTCCGATCTCCTTGATATAGCGTGCCAGCTGTCGTGCTTTTCCGTCATTTTCTCCGGAAGTGTACTTTCTGAGCGCTGCCATTCGTTCGGTCTCATAGGCAGGAACTCCCTCGCTGAATACTCTTACACGCATATTATCGTTAAGAAGGGTCTCGTTTGAACTGCTGTTCCCGATCATGTCGTTGTTAAGCATTGCAACAATATTCCAGTTTTCCTTTTTTGCCAGTTCTGCCATATGCCTGGCTCCGTAAAGACCATGTTCTTCTCCCGACAGAGCCATAAAAACAATAGTTGCCGGGAACTTTTCCGGCGACATGATCCTCAGCAGTTCAAGGATGGCTGCAATACCCGATCCGTCATCATCGGCTCCGGGAGCGTAGCTTGTTGAATCGTTATCGAGCTGTACCCTTGAATCGAAGTGTGCACTTATAATGATCTTCCTGTCGTCGCTGCTGTCAGTACCCTTTAGTGTAGCCACAACGTTTTTAAGGACTACCGGCCTTGAGATTCTCTGACCTTGTCTACCTACAGAATATTCCTCGAATTTCACCGAGAGCCTGCCTCCGGAAGCAGGGATATTCTTTTCCATTTCTGATTTTATCCAGTTCCATGCGGCGCCTATCCCGCGTACAGGATCAGTTTGTGTGCTAAGATTGTGGCGCGTGTGAAATCCGGCCAGCGTTCTAACGTACTTTTCAATATTTTCTGCGGATATCTCGGTTACCATCCTTGTGATATCCGGATCACGGGTGATTATTGTTTGTGCTCTGGCGGGAAACAGAATTAATAATAAAATGAGATGAAAAACCAGCTTCTTCATATGAATTGCATATTAATAAAATGACTTGTCGTGCCTGATAAAGGAATTAATTATTGCCATTGTTTTTCCTTTCCTGGTACAGTTCTGTAAGTTTAATAAAATTTTACTTCACCGCAATTATCACACGGCAAAACCTTAATCCTGCCCGGGAGATGCAGGAGCAAAAGCAACACTTAAAAAATGGATCATATATTCTGGAAATTGTATCTTTCC
>Ga0116152_10002585_pt1 | contig 14717 bp, 8 predicted proteins | sample AD_UKC119_MetaG_FD_89894 | JGI IMG/M metagenome (GOLD analysis project Ga0116152, IMG submission 89894) | Active sludge microbial communities of municipal wastewater-treating anaerobic digesters from Hong Kong - AD_UKC119_MetaG | ecosystem: Engineered > Bioreactor > Anaerobic > Digestate... | reverse complement strand
GGGGGCCACCGTGATGGGCACCGAGATGGAGTCCGCACAACCAAAGGCGGAGGTCATGATCAGCTGTGCTGTGTAGATGGTGTCCTGCGTGCCGAGGTTCAGGTAGGTGTGTGAAGGGCTGTCGTCGTTGGAAGCGCCACCATCACCGAAGGTCCAGATCGCATTCACCCCGCCAATGCTGGTGTTGCTGAAGTTCACCGTATGTGGCGAACAGCCCAGGTCATCATCCGGCAGGAAGGAAGCCTGCGGCCGTGCCTCCACTACGACCGGCAGCGTGCCGGTACCACTGCAATACGGTGTCGTGGTGGTCAGGGTCACCACATAGGCACCCGGCGCAGCGTACAGGTGCGTAGGTGCCTGTACATCCGCAGTGGCGCCATCGCCGAAGTCCCAGGCCCAGCTGATGATGGTATTCCCCGGCTCGGTCACCGTGAGGTCCGCGAACTCAGCATCGGAGCCCTCACAAACGTTCTGCGCGCCGATCTGGACCTGTGGCGGCTCGTAGACGTTCACCACCTGCGTGGCGATGTCCTGGCAGCCCTGACCGTTCATCACACGCAGGGTGATCGTATAGCTGCCGGGCACGGTATAGTCATGCGGCGGTGGATCAGGGTCTGTGCTCGTGGTGCCATCACCGAAGTCCCATTGGTGGGATATGGCGTTCACGCTCGTGTTGGTGAACGCGACCGTGAGCTGGTCGCAGGCCGCGTCATTATCCACGGCGAAGCCTGCGGTCGGGCTGGGAAGCACATCCACCACCACCGAGGCGGTGTCCGCACAACCGGCCGTTGCGCCCTGGATGCTCGCCGTGTAGCGCACCGTGTAGCTCCCCGCCGTATTGAAGTTGAAGGCCTGGTCACCGGCGCCGGTCCATTGGAATCCGTTGCCGGTCCCGAAGTCCCACTGGAAGTAGTTCGCACCTCCGGTCGTGGTCTCGTCGAAGTTCACCGTCTCCCCGGCACAAACGGGGTTCGGAGTGGCGGTGAGGCTGACAGACGGAGGTGGAACGATGTTGATGGTCACGTAGGCCGTGTCGATGCCGCAGTAGTTGCTGTCAAGCAGCATCACCTCGTAGGAGCCGATGCCCGGATATTGGATGGTGCGTGGAAAGGTCGGCGGCCAGGGCGTCCAATCGATGATGCTATCCTGTCCGGTGCCCCAATAGTCACCGAAGTTCCAGTACTCGTAGCGCTGGTAGATGTTGCCCTGGTTCAGGCAGTTCCTGTTCGTCGTGTTGGCGAAGGTGACCGTGCGGTCCGGCCAGCACAACAAGGTCGCACTCGGTGCGATGGTCGCATCATCAATGTCCCAGATCCGGATCGGATTGAAGGTGGCGAAGCTCGCGCCTCCCTGCAGATCATTGCAGGTGTTCTCCGCCGTAAGCCGCACCGTGGTCTCGCAATCCACCGTGCCCTGCTGATAGGTATGGGAGATCGTCTGGCCCCAGTTCGTGTGGTCGAAGGTGAGCAAGGGCGAACCGTCGCCGAAGTCCCAGGTGAAGACCGTGTTCGGAGAGACGTTGGTGCTGCTGTTGATGAACTCCACCGCTTCGGGCGCACACACCTGCGTGAGCCCTCCCACCGGGATCTGGATCGAGGCGCTCGAACTCTCCTCCATCACGAGCGTACCCGTGATCGTGCAGCCCGAGGAAAGTTCTGTGAAGACGATCGTGTATTCGGCCACGGCGGACACGTACACATGGCTCACCGTCTGCGGTGCCACCAGCGACGCCCCGTTGTGGAGCGGACTGCCATCACCCCAGTCGATCGTGAACGCACCCACCGCCTGAGGAGAGGCGATCAGCAAGGCGAAGTTGGTCCCCGAACAGCTGAACCATTCCGGAGCGGCCGACGGGTTGCCATAGTAGTCGTAGAGCTGTGGGCATTGTGCCTGCATGGACCGCCCCCAAAGAGCGGCCATGGCAAGGAGCAGGATGCTCCCGGAGCGCACGCGAACGCGGTTCGACACACGCCGTGTACGCGAATGACATCGATTTGGATACAACGGTGCCCTGAGGTGGCCCCGAACCCCTCGACGCCCTGGCGCGTAAGAAGGTCGCGACGGAACACCTCACCACCCGTCCTTCCTTCCGAATGGAGCATTTCGACCTCTGCGTCATCGGCGGCGGCCCTGCAGGTTACGCGGCCGCCATGCGCGCCATCGACCTGGGCAGGCGCACCTTGCTCATCGAACGCGACCGCATCGGCGGCACCGGCATCTACAACGGCGCCCTGGCTTCGAAGACCCTGTGGGAGGTGGCCCACCGGGTATCCAGCACCAACGCGCTCATGCACACGCGCGGCCGCGAACCCTTCCGGCTCTCCTGGGAGGAGGTCGGCAAGGCGGTGAACGAGGCGATCTTCGAACGGAAGTACCTCTACGCCTGCCACATGCAGATGCTCGCCAACAACAAGGCGGGCACCATGCTGTTCAAGCACGAACGAGGCACCGGACGATTCCTATCCAAGGATGTGGTGCACATCGAACGCCCCGGCTTCACCACCCAGATCCGGGCCGATCATTTCATCATCGCCACGGGCAGCAGGCCGCGTACCGTCCCCGACATACCCGTGGACGAGCAGCACATCTTCACCAGTGATGGCATCTTCGCCATCGACGAGCTGCCCAGGAGCATCGTCATCATCGGGGCCGGAGTGATCGGTTGTGAGTTCGCCACCATCTTCTCGAACCTGGGCGATACTCGGGTGCACCTGATCGATCGCGCAGATCGCATCCTTCCCTTCGAAGACCCCGATGTCTCGGAGCTCGTGGCCCGCAACCTGGAACGCAACGGCGTCATCATCCATCGCTCGGCGAAGCTTGAACACATCGCAGTGGAGGATGGAGCCGTGCGTTACGACCTGTCCTACACCGATGGACGCGTGGAGACGGTGCGGGTGGAAAAGGCGCTGCTCTCCGTGGGTCGCACCCCAAATATCGAGGGCCTCGGCCTCGAGCACACGGGTATCCATCGCGATGCCACCACCGGCCTGATCCGCGTGAACGACACACGGACCTCGGCCTCGAACATCCATGTCGTTGGCGACGCCACGGCCACGAACAAGCTGGTGAACCTTGGTGAGATGGAAGGCCGGCATGCCGTGGAACGCATCTGGCAGGGGAAGACGGAGGCGCTGAGCTATGACAACGTGAGCACCATCATGTTCCTTGATCCGGAAGTGGCTGGTGTGGGGCTCAACGAACAGGAATGCCGGAAACGGGGCCTCTCCTATCGCATGGCCCGCATCGATTATTCCTGCATCGCCCGCGCCATCGCCATGCGGCGGACCAAGGGCTTCTTCAAGGTCCTGGTATCCAATGATGAGGACATGCGCGTGCTCGGCATGCGCGCCGTGGGAGAACATGCCTCCAGCGCGATCGAGGCGGTGGCCTTGATGATGCGGCTAGGCACGCCGATCCGAGAACTGGCCGAACTCGTGCATCCGCACCCGAGCATCACCGAAGGGGTGCAGGAGTGCGCGCGCATGCTCCTGGGCCGAAGCATCTTCAAGCCCGGTGTGTTCGAGGACCGTATGCAGTGCTATACCTGGACGCCCGGCGTGCAGAGCGCCGTGGCCGCCGCCTGATCAAGGTTCGCCGGGATCCGAGAAGGCCGGATCATTCACGAATTCCACATCCGTGAGACTGTTGAGGAAGGCAAGGAGCTGTTGCTTCTTCTCCGGCGTCAATTGAAGACCACCCTGGGTATACTTCATGAAGACATCCACCGTGGGTGACTCATGGCCGCCCGAGTTGTAGTGCTCAATGACCTCCTCCAAGGTCTGGAACCGACCGTCGTGCATGTAGGGCCCCGTGAGGGCAACGTTGCGCAATGTGGGCGTCTTGAACCGGCCCATGTCCTCCGGAAGCCCGGATACCGCCCCGGCCCCAAGGTCCGTGAACTCGCTGTCCAAACCGTTGTTGTGCAGCAGCCCATCGGTCATGCGTCCACCGGCATGTGGGTGACAGTGGAAACAATCCGCACCCCATTGACCGCCCAGACCAAGTGCCGGATTCCCGCCTTCCATCTGTGTCAACTGCACGCCGAGCTGGGCATCCAGGGGAAGCAGTGCTTCGCCCCGCTGGAACCTGTCGAACGGCGAATTACCACTGATCATGGTGCGCATGAACTGGGCGAGCGCCTTGCTCACCAGGGTCGAGTCGATGACGGATGTGCCGAAGGCCGCACCGAACAGATCAGGGTAGGCCGGATGCGCCTGCAATTCGGCCACCACGTTCGGCCAGGTGTCGTGCATCTCGATGGGGTTCCGCACGGGATCGAAGACCTGATCCTCCAGGGTCAACGCACGACCATCCCAGAAATAGCGGGTATCCCATGCAAGGTTGATCAAGGCCATGGCGTTCCGGGTCCCGCTGATGCCATCGATACCCGTGCTGAACTGGTTCCCATCATCGGTGAAGGCGACCGCCTGGGAATGGCAGGAGCCGCATGACATCGTGTTGTCGCCGGAAAGCAGCTCTTCGTAGAACAGGTATCGTCCCAGGGCGATCCCCTCCACCGTGAACGGGTTATCCGTGGGAATGGGCATCGGCGGGAAATTCGCCGGAATGGTCAGGGTGATCGGTGTTGCCGGGTCGTATCGCGTGGTGTCAACCGGTGTCGAGGGCACTTGAGGGACCGGGGGATCATCATCGCGCCTGCACCCCACCGCAAGGGAGATCATCGCAAGGAGGAGCAAGGACACTGTTCTGAACCTCATGGCACCTGATCAATGGATCGTTCGTCGGTAAGTGCGTTCAAGAAGGCGATCAAGTCGGACCGTTCCTGTTCGCTCAATGCAAAGGTCGTCAATAACGGGCTCCTGTTGGGATGGGCTTGACCACCGGATGCGAAGTGGTCGATCACTTCATCCAGGGTGGTCATGGCGCCATCATGCATATACGGTCCTGTGAGGGCGATGTTGCGCAAGGTGGGCACCTTGAACTTGCCCTCATCCGCCAGGTCCAGTGTGATCCGGGCCCGGCCAGGATCCGTGTACTCCAGGTATTGACCGATGTTCTGATAGCTGTGATCGCTCAGGTCGAAACCATGGTGACAGGCCATGCAGTTCAGCGCATCGCTCCGGAAGAGGTCCCAGCCGCGGCGCTCACTCTCCGTCAATGCCTGCACCTGACCCTGATAGAGGTACCGATCGAAGCGCGACCAGCCACTGATCAAGGTGCGTTCGTAGGCGGCAATGGCGCGTGTGATCACGAACGGGTCCAGGTCCCGGCCATAGGCCAGACGGCTCAGGCGTTGATATTCCCCATCCGCAGAAAGGCTCTCCGCCGCCGCCTGCAAGGTGTGGTCCATCTCCAGCTCGTCCTGCACCGGCGCGATGACCTGAGCCTCCAGGGTCGGTATGCCCCCGTCGCGGAAGATCCCCGGATGGTAGGCCACGTTCGCGAGGGTCGGAGCGTTCCTCATCCCCGGCGCTCCATTCACCCCGAGGCTCAAGGCAACGGTGTCGCTGAAGGCACGGTCGGTATGATGGCAGCTGGCACAGGACATCGATCCGTCACGCGACAGGCGTGTATCGAAGAAGAGAGCCTTGCCCAGCGAGACCGATGCGATCGTCAACGGATTCGCCTCGGGCACCGGCAGCGGGGGTGCCCCGACCGGCAGTTCCACCAGGAAGGGCCCATCCACATCGGTCACCGGCATCCCGGGGTCCTTGCGACATGCGGCAAGTCCGGAAAGCAGGATCAGGAGAACGATCCCGGTCCTCACTGCGCACTGAACGCGTTGATCACGTTGTTCGTCAACTTCAAGGCGAGCACGTGCGCCGGGTCATTGCCATGCGTCTGGTTCTCCGTCGCCAGGTCCAGCACCTCCCCGTCCGAGTGGAAGAAACGATCCACCGCCAGGTCAAGCACCACCGTGGCCGTTGAAGTGCCGTTCACCACCAATGGTGTCGCCAGCGGCAGGTCGAATTCGCGGTAGCACACGTTCACGCCGGTGTGCATCGAGAAGGGTTGCTGCACCGCACCGGTACCGGCGCCATCCAGGTCATAACGCCCATCGAACATCACGAAACGATAGGCCGTTGCCCAGGTCCAATAGGTACCCCACGCAAGGCTCAACGGATGGCCCGGCGGATAAACGATGGGATCGGCATCGTTCAACACCTGCGGCACTCCCAGCCCCATCCGCAAGCTGGTCCACGTACCCGTAGGGACATTGTTCCAGACCACGGTATCCCCATCATGCTGAAGGTCGAAGTAGGACACCTCCTTCGCCGTTGCGAAGTAGCCATCGTCAACGAACCGCACATCACCCAGGTAGAACTTCAGCGCTTCCACTTTCACACGATAGTCGCTCACGTTGTGGTAGACCTCGTTCAGGTGGAACGGCAAGCCCTCCCAGGTGGGACGGACCACCACGCGCACCGTACCGATCAGTTCCGGTTCGGGCGGAACGGGATCGCCCGGCTTGCAGGTGATCAGCGTCAGCGGCAGGAGCAGACCGATGAGGTAGGTGGGGCTGAAGGATCGATGGCGCATCGGATGGACCACTGGCGGGTTACCACACAAAATTACACCTGCCGGGACCGGATGGCGGTGACCCATGTTCCACTCCATCCACCGGAATGGAGATCCTAACTTGCCCCGACCATGTTCCAGGTCCTTCGCAGTTCGGCCGGTGCCGGCAAGACCCATGCCTTGGTGAAGCACTACCTGACCCATTGCCTGGGCACCAGTGATCATGGGGCCTATCGCCACGTGCTTGCCCTCACCTTCACCAACAAGGCGGCGGCCGAGATGAAGGAACGGGTGATCACCTACCTGGAAGGCCTGTCGGGTGGAGGCCCCTTCCAAGGACCGCTCGCTGATGTGGCCGGACATCTGCAGGCGGTGGCCGGGATCGATGGCGATGAGCTCACCCGACGGGCGGATGTGGTGCTCGGGAACATGCTGCACAACTGGAGCGCGGTCTCGATCAGCACCATCGACGCCTTCACCCGGCGCGTGGTCAAGCCCTTTGCCCGGGACCTTCGACTGGACCACGACCTGCGGATGAGCACCGAGCAGGAGTTCTACCGCACCGAAGCGGTGAACGCGCTGATCGAACAGGCAGGGCGCGACGAGGCCACCACGCGCATGCTCACGCTCACCTGCCTCGAGCTCCTCCAGGAGGAGCGCCCCTGGGAACCCACGCGGCCTCTGCTCGACCTGAGCCGCGAACTGCTCAACGAACGGTCGCTTCGTCCGCTGCAGACCCTCCGCGACCGCTCGTTCGACGACATCGCCGGCCTACTCGAACGCCTGAACGTGAACGCGGCTCGCTTCCGACGGGAGGTGCAACGGATCGGACAGGAGGCGGTCGCTCTTTTCGCCGGCACCAGTGTGGCAAAGGAGGAGATCGCTTACGGTGGCGCCGCGCTCAACTACTTCCAGGGTCTGGCCGACTTCAAGGACAATTGGAACGCCCCCGGCGCGCACACCATCAAGCCCATTGCGGCGGGGAAACTCCACTCTGGCAAAGCCTCCGCTGCCGGCATGGCAGCGCTCGAAAGCATCGCAGCCGCGATCGGCCGACTGTTCGAACAAGCCGAAGGATTGCGGGAGGCGCGGTACGCTGATCATGTGATCCAACGCGCCGTGGCCCGCGAACTCCTCCCGGCGTATGCCCTCCACGGCATCGACCTGGCCCTGGAAGAGTTGAAACGGGTGGATGGTGTGACCTTCTTCAGCGACCTGACCCGTCGTGTGGCCGAAGTGGTGAAGGACGAACCCGTGCCATACATCTACGAGCGCCTCGGCGAACGCTACCGCCACTTCCTGATCGATGAATTCCAGGACACCTCGCTCCTGCAATGGAACGCGCTGCTTCCCCTGCTCGACAACGCACTGTCCACGGGTGGCAGCGTACTTCTCGTGGGTGATGCCAAGCAGGCGATCTACCGCTGGCGCAACGGTGAGGTGCGGCTGTTCCTCGAACTTCCAGACTTGTTCGGCAGGGATCCGGAGGAGACGACCTCCGCCCAGATGGAGGCCACCTTGCGACGCACCTGGCGGCCTGCGGAAGCCCTCGCACTGAACCGACGGTCCGCCGAGGGGATCATCAGCTTCAACAACGCGCTCTTCGATGCCCTGCCCGAAGTGCTCCCGCCCGCCCTGCGCAGGGTGTATGGCGAACAAGCCCAGCGGACCTGGCGCCCCGAACCCGGGACCGTGCGGCTGTGCGTGGCGGAGAAGTTGACCGGCGATGAACTGAACGAAGCCATCCTGGAACATGTGATGGAAAGTGTGCAGTTGGCGATCGGAGGCGGATATGCGCCCGGCGATGTGGCCGTGCTCGTGCGTTCCAAGCGGCTGGGCCGTGCGGTGGCGGAACACCTGCAGGCCCATGGCTTCTCCGTGGTGTCTCCGGATGGCCTGCAGCTGACCGCCGACCCGGCCGTACAATTACTGATCGAGTGCCTCCGCTTCACGCTGCACGGCGATGACATCTCCGCTGCCCGCGCGCTTCAATGGCAGGCCATCGTCGCCTGTGCGGATGAAGGAACGAAGGAGATCCCGTGGCGCATCGCTGCACGACAGGACGGCCAGATCAAGGTGGCGGTCAGCTTGCGCGAGCATCTTCATGCGCACGGCGACCCGCTCAACAACAGCACACTGCCCGCCCTGATGGAGGGCATCGCGCGGAGCTTCGGCCTTGACCCCATCGCTGACGCTTCGCTCCTCACCTTGTTGGATGAGGCGCATGCGTGGAGCAGCGAACATGCGCAGGACATCGCCGGTTTCCTCGAGCATTGGGACCGCGGTGGTGGTGAGCGCAGCACGGCGGATGGCGAAGGATCGAACGCGGTCCAGGTGATGACCATCCACAAGGCCAAAGGGCTACAGTTCCCAGTGGTGATCGTACCCGATGCACGCATGACGAGCAACCGTTCCCATGGCGAGCTCTTCTGGGTGGCGCCCGGAGAAGCCGTCCCGGAACTGTCCGAGGCACTGATCAAGGAAAGCAAGGCGCTGCGCGACATCGGACTGCCTGAACTGGAGGAAGAACAGGCGTTGCGCGACCTGGACGCCCTCAACCTGCTCTACGTCGCGTTCACGCGTGCAGAACAGCAATTGCACGTGCTCGTTCCCCAAGGGACCGATGCGGTCACCAAGGCGTTGCTCACCTTCGCGGAGAGCCATGGTCACCTGGCGGATGGAGTGGTGCACACCGCACCCGATCGACAACGGAAAGCGCCGGCGCCCTCCGAGGTGCTGCACGATGTGCGAACGCCAGGGCAGGGTCAACCATGGAGGATCCGAAGCGACGGCGAGGACATGGGCACCAGTGAAGAAAGACGTTACGGCACGGCGGTGCACGAACTGCTGGCCGGCATCCGCCAGGTCGCTGATATCCCCGGCTCCGTTGCCGCAGCGGTCGCACGCGGCGATCTTGATGCATCCATCGCCGCGACCTTGACCGAGCAACTGACGACCGCCTTGTCCTCCGCACCCTTGGACCGCTGGTTCCGGGCCTCGAGCGCGGTGCGGGCCGAGGCGGCCATCATCATGGCCGACGGCAGCGGCCTCCGACCGGACCGGATCGCGGAGGACGCTGATGGCATGCACGTGCTCGAGATCAAGACCGGCAGGCCGGCCAAGGCTCACCAAACCCAATTGCGCGGCTACCTCGACACCCTGCGCGCCATGGGTCATCCGCAGGTGGACGGCCTGCTCTGGTACCTGTCGTCAGGCACCACCGAACCTGTCGGACCATGACGCTGAGCTGGACCACCCGCCCCTTTCACGCACTTGCCCCTGACACGATCCACGCGATGTTCAAACTGCGCGTGGACGTGTTCGTGGTGGAGCAGACCTGTGCCTATGCCGAGGTGGATGATGCGGACCTTGGCGCGTTGCATATCCTCGGACACGATGCAGCAGGCACCTTGGTCGCCTACGCACGGATCCTTCCCGCCGGTGCGGATGACCTTCCACACATCGGCAGGGTCGTGGTGCACCCCGCCTTCCGGGAAAGGCGTCTGGGCCACCTGCTCATGGACCGGACCATGGAGGCGCTCCGCACCCTCACGGGCGGTACACGGGCCGCGTTGGCCGCCCAGGAGCATCTCCAGCGCTTCTATCAACACCACGGCTTCGTTGCCGTAAGCGCCGTGTACGACCACGACGGCATCCCCCATGTGGACATGGTACGCGACGCCTGACCTAACGAAGGAGGGTGAAGTGACCGACGTACTCCGTGCTCATCGGTCCGTACTCCGATAGCCGCACCTTGTAGCCGTAGGTGCCCTGGGGCAGCCCATCGCCGCTCCAGCCTTGCAAGGGATCGGTGGTGTGGAAACGCTCCACGCCCCAGCGGTCCACCACGATCAGGTCGTACAAGCGCGCACCTCGCACCACGGGCAGAAAGATATCATTCACTCCATCGCCGTCAGGTGTGAACGCCGAGGGTGCATAGAAGAGATGATCCGAGACATACACGGTGCGCGTGATGCTCGCCTCGCAATTCGTTCCGCTACGTACCGTCTGTGTGATGTCGAACCAACCCGCATCATCGAACTCGAAACTGAACGATGGTCCAGTGAGACGCTCACCAGCTATCGCATACTCCCAAGCGACGGCACCTTGAGCATGGTCGGTGACCTCCACCACCGGAGCGAGGAGCGACACTTCGTTCGGGTACACGGTGAATTCCGGGGTCGGCTTGGGAAAGACCTGCACTTGGTCAGGCATGACGATGGTGCGTGTGTCCACGCAACCGGCCGATGTGGAAGCCGTCACGCTGACATCGTATTCACCGGCTTCGACATACACGTGCGTGGCGTCAGTGTCGGACGCCCCTGTTCCGTCCCCGAAGGTCCAGGAATAGGCTACCGGGCTCCAGGCCGTCGCCTGCGCGGTGAAGGCGAAGGGTGTGTCCACACAGCCCGCGGTGTCGGTCACGGCTTCCAGCAGGATCCGTGGGTGCGCGGTGGCACTATCCAGGTAACTGGCCTCGCACCCGAACTCCTGCACCACGAGCTGGACCGGGAAGGTACCAGGCTCGGCAAAGGCTGTGGTGGTGGTGATCCCGGAGCCCGTAACGGGAGCATCACCTTCTCCGAAAGACCAGGTGACGGCGGCAAGCGGTGTGAATCGTCCATCGGCCTGGAACTGGACCGAGGCATCCACACAGGCGATCGGTGGCCGTATGAAGCTTGGCTCCAATGGATAGTGGATCGCGAATTGGGACGTGCTCGTATCCGCACAGGGCCAGCCCGGGTTGGCGATCAGCGTGACGGTATAGGAACCCGTATCCGCGTAGGTCCATTCCGGATCCAACAGGTCCGATGTGTCCGCGTCCGTGCCGGCCACCCCGAAGTCCCAGTGCCAGCTCTGGCCGTTGATGCTCTCATTGCTGAAAGGCATGGTCAACCCGGTGCAACGCTCCTCCGCGGTCTGTTCCGCGATCACCGAGGCGATGAACGCATCGCAGGCCACCACATCGAAGCGCACATCGCGTATCGAGGCGCTCAGCAGTTCACCATTGCGGTACTCGCGCACGCGCACGGCCGCAGCGTAACTGCCAAGCACCGTGGGGTGCACGGTCAATTCGCCGGTCAAGGGATCGATGGCGAGACCCGGATCCGCATCCATGGGATCAGTAGCATCGTACCCAGCCGCCCATTGGATGGGCGCGTAGGGCGGTGGACCGGCGACCGGCGCCGGATCGTTCGCGGACCCACCCGCGTACGGTGAGAACAGATCGTACACCAGGACATCACCGTCCGGATCGGAGGCTGAGTGATCGAAGACCATGTCCTGCCCGAAACACATGGCAACGGGCGGGTATCCATTGAACCGTGGGCTGTTGTTGCTGCCCACCGAGGCCGGCGGCACCTGTACGGTGCACGTGAGCCCTTGAAGCAGGCCCGTGGGCAGGTTGGTCGTGGAAGGTGTGCGACAACAGCGCTGGTAGCTGATCACATAGCCTGTGGCGTTCGGAGGCAGATCGATCACGGCGACGTATTCCGCCCACGTGGCACAAATGGAGGGCGGAGCCTGCAAACAAGGACTGTTCAACTCCACCACCACATCGTTCTCCACGGTGAAAGAGGGCGAGGTCGTGAATTGAAGGGCCCCGTTCCCATCGTACACCGCCATGACCGCCTGTGCATCGAAGCCAGTCCCGTTCACGTTGTTCGGACCGCAATCCCGGAAGAGCCGCAGGGTGATCCGATATTGGTCCCCCGCCAGCTTGTCGTAGTACATCTCACCACCCAGCACGTGCGTGGCACTGCACCATGCGCTTAACGATGCGAACAGCAGGATGAAGAGAAGGCGCCTCATCTGGTGGAAAGACCAAATTACGTCTCCGCTGGTTGTCCGGCGTCCCCAAGCCACGCCCGGTGGACCCGGATCCATCAACGGGCTCATCGAGGTCCGCTGGCAAGCTGCCGCACCCGATCCCACTCCTCCTCCTCCAAAGGCTCGAAGGGCTCCAACATCGCGAGCATCTCCCTGACCCTCACTTGCTCCGGATAGGCCCGGGCATCCACATCATGATGGAGCCACCGGGTCCCGACCCGCTGCAGCTCCTCGAAGCGCAGGGGATCCAGGATGCGGTAGTAGTGTCCGCCCCCCGCCAACCGCCGATAAGCCGGGTATCCTTCCGTGTCCATCCGCCTCTTCCGATTAACTTCCCACGCCGACATGCGTCCCTTCCTCGAAAGGCTTGCCACGATCCTGCTTCAACGTCATCCGGACGAGTTGGGATCCGTCGCAGTGGTCCTTCCCGGCAAACGCTCCGGCCTGCACCTGCGAAAGTACCTCGCCGCCGTGAAGGGAGGTCCGCTGTGGAGCCCCGACATCATGGACGTGGGCGCTTTCCTCCAACGGCTGTCGGGCATGCAGCAGGGAACGACCATGGACCTGTTGCTCTCCCTGTTCGAGACCTACCGCGACATGCACGGCCAGGAGGCCGACCCGTTGGAGACCTTCCTGGAGTGGGCACCGACCACCTTGCGGGACCTGAGCGAGGTGGATGCGCACCTGATCGACCTCGACCGCTTCTACAAGGACCTGCGGGACTACCACGAACTGGAGGAATGGAGCTTCCGGCTGGGCGAACTCAGCCCGATGCAAGCGCGAACCAACCAGGAATGGCGCGCCATGGGTGACCTGCACCGCACCTTCGCCGAACGGATGAGGCGGGACGTATTGGGCACCTCCGGCTTCGTTGCCCGTTGCGCGGCCGCTAGCGCCCAGGCGGACATCACGCTGCCGTGGACGCACGTCTGGTTCGCCGGCTTGAACGCCCTGGACCCAGCCACCACTGCGACCATCGCCTCCCTGCAGGAACGGGGGAAGGCGAGCCTGGCCTGGGATGCGGACCCCTTCTACCTCGATGATCCCTTGCAGGAGGCGGGACGTTATCTCCGCCGTTCCATCGCCCGGCTTGGTGTGGGGGAACTTCCCCCCGAAGCGCGCATCCGCACCAAACAGCGCATCATCCGCAAGGTGGGCACATCCAACGCACTGGCACAGGCCGTGTACGTGGCTCAACGGCTCGCCGAACTGGAACCCCGTGAGCGCGCTGACACGGCCATCGTGCTGGCCCAGGAGGACCTGCTGCTACCCTTGCTGCAACGCATGCCCGCGGACCTCGGACCGGTGAACGTGACGATGGGCGTCCCACTGGCCATGCTGCCCGTACAGGGACTCACGGATCACTACCTCCACCTGCATGCACACACGACCGATGGCGGGATCCCCGTGGATGCCGCGCTGTCCCTGTTCACGCACCCCTTCCTCCAGGAAGGTGCGGTCACCCGACACCTCACCGATGGGCTGGCCAGGACGCCCCATTCCCTGATCGCCGCTTCCGAACTGAAGGCCTTGATCGAAGGCTCGGGTTCGCAGCATGTGGCGGATCTGTTCAAGGTCATTGATGCGCTCGGCGATCAAGGAAGGATCGAAGAAGGACTTTCGGCCCTGTTCGATCGTGCCGAGGCGACACCATCGACGGACCCTTTGGTACGCGAACAACTCGCGCAAATGAGGCGCCTCCAGGAAAGGCTGGGACGCTTGCTGCAACGGCTTGAGCCCGGTGCCACCAGCCCTCAGGCCTACCGCATGATACGGGACCGACTTTTACGTGAGGAGCGGATCACCTTCCTGGGCGAACCGCTGAAGGGGTTGCAGGTGATGGGACTGCTGGAAACGAGGACGGTGGACCATGAACACCTCTTCGTCGTTGGCATGAACGAAGGCACATTGCCACGGACGGATGCCGCCGCGTCCTGGATCCCCTTCGACCTGCGGCGCCACCATGGCCTGCCGATCCCTGCGGATGCCGAGGCGGTGACCGCGTACAATTTCCAGCGGGCCATGCAGTTCACCTCCCGGGTGGAGTGGACCTTGAGCACCGGAGAAGGCGGCGGCTCCGAAGAACCGTCGCGCTTCATCGCCCAATGGGAACATGAGGTGATCGGCCGCTCGCCCACCCGCATGGAGAAAAAGAGCACCGCTGGAACGGTCAATGTGCGTGCCATGAAGCCGCTCGTGGTTCCGAAGACGGAGGACATCCAACGGCGGCTTGGCGCGCTGTGCGAACGCGGACTTTCGCCCTCGGCGCTGGGTGCCTGGCTGCGGTGTCCGCTCGACTTCTACTTCAAGTACATCGCCGGTGTGGAGGAACACGACCCCGCCGACGGGAAGCTGGGCAGTGATGTCCTGGGCAACGCCGTGCACGGGACCCTGCAGCGCGTGCT
>Ga0116152_10002581_pt1 | contig 14731 bp, 7 predicted proteins | sample AD_UKC119_MetaG_FD_89894 | JGI IMG/M metagenome (GOLD analysis project Ga0116152, IMG submission 89894) | Active sludge microbial communities of municipal wastewater-treating anaerobic digesters from Hong Kong - AD_UKC119_MetaG | ecosystem: Engineered > Bioreactor > Anaerobic > Digestate... | reverse complement strand
TCCGTCTCGCGGTAAGCGGCAAGTTTTCTTTCCTTCAGCATGAGTTCGTTCTGCAGCGCCTGGGCCCGCTCGGCACTGTCACGGCGCGCCTCCTCTACCGCACGCTGTGCGCTCGCCTCGAGTTGCGCCCTGATCCTGGCCTGGTCCGCAGCCCCCTGTGCCAGCTGTTCCTGCAATCGTGCAATCTGCTCGCCGAACCGCCGTGACGCCGCGCGGTCGGCATCCGCCACCAGGGTCTCGCGCAGTTGTCGACGTTCGCCTTCGAGCATCGTCTCGTATTCGGATTCATAGCGTTCGATCAATTGGTGGGCAATGGCATCCTGCAGCATGAATTCCCCGCCGCAATGCGGACAGGCCACCGTGTCGAAGGCGTCGACGATGATCCTCTTTGTCACGCTGGAACCCTCCTGTCACTGCGGTTCATTCAGGCCGCTGCCGGTACACCTCGTCAAACAGGTCTTCGAGCAACGGATGGTGACCGCGCAGCCCGTCAATGACCTGTTTCGCCCAATCGAAGTAGGCCTGGCGTCGATCGGTGTCCCAACCGGCAGGGGGGTTCATGGCAACATCGCGCAAATTGCAGATCTTGTCCGCCAGCTTTACCGCCCGCGCCTGGTGCGACAGGTTCGGCGCCTTGTCGATCTGCGCCTGCTTGCACGCAGAACGGCCGAGCGCCTTGTCATCTGTTACCTCATCGACGATCGTGCGGATCACTGTTCCGAATACCGCCTGCACTTCTTCACTGGTGGTCTGCGTATCTTCGATGGTGTCGTGCAATACCGCCGCCACCAGCGTAGCCAGATCCGTCACACCACCTTCGTGCACCAACAGGTCCATCAGTGCAACCGGATGGTTGATGTAAGGCGAAGCAGCCTCATCCTTGCGGCGTTGGTCCTTGTGCTTGTTGGCGGCGAACGCGATCGCTCTCACCAACAGCGACAGATCGTCATCGTTCACGCTTTCCTCCCTGGCACCCCGGGCGGGTGCAACTCGCCTGTCGGCGATTAAACTGCGTTCGACCAACAATTTCAAAATATCGCCACAGCCACATAAAGAATGACTGCTCAGACGCCTCGAACCCTCTCCAAATCACAGGTCCTCGCCTCGCGGCAATGCCAGCGTAGACTCTGGCTGGAGGTCAATCACCCGGAACTGCGTGACCTCGACAACGCCATGCTACAACGACTGCGAGAGGGACGCCGTCTCGAAGCGATTACACATGAGCTTTATCCCGGCGGTGTCCTGATTGACCGCGACACCCCCCTGCAAGAGGCCCTGGAGAAAACCGCCATCCATCTGCAACAGACGCCGCGCACGCCCCTGTTCGAGGCGACGTTCAGCGCACATCAGGTGCTGGTGCGCGCCGACGTGATCACCCAGATCCATGGCGAAAGAATCCTCACCGAGATCAAATCGTCGACCCGGGTCAAGCCGTATCACCTGATCGACTGCGCAATCCAGCACTGGGTGATCGATGCCGCCGGCCACCCGGTCAGCAGGGTCCTGCTCGCGCACATCGACCGCCGCTTCAACTACCGTGGCGACGACTACGCAGGACTGCTGCGCCACGCCGATGTCACCGAACCAGTCGCCGCGCTGCTACCACAGGTGCCGCGGTGGGTGGAGGCCGGCCTCGACACGCTGGGAAACAGCACCGAGCCCGCAATCAGCGTCGGCCCCCACTGTACGGATCCGCTGGTCTGTCCGTTCCGTCGCCATTGCGAGCCACATGGCACCGATTACCCGCTCAGCCTGTTGCCGGGCGGCGGCCGCATCATCACCCAGTTGCGGGCCGAAGGGATCGACGACATACGTGACATCCCGGAAGGTCGACTGCATAAAGCCCTGCACCTGCGTGTCAGAGCAGCCACAATCAGCGGCAACCCTTTCGTCGGCACGGCGATCGGCGACGCACTGCAGGCATCGCCCTATCCACGGTACTACCTGGATTTCGAGACTATCCAGTCTGCCGTACCGCGATGGCCGGACACTCACCCCTACGAACAGCTGCCGTTCCAGTGGTCGTGTCACATCGAGCCGGCAGAGGGCGAACTCGAACACGCGCAGTTTCTTGACTCCAGTGGTGAGTCACCGATGCGGGCCTGTGCACAATCGCTGCTCGACGCCCTGGGCACTGCCGGCCCGGTGTTCACCTACAGCCCGTTCGAAAAGACCGTGATCCATCGACTGGCGGCGCGGTTTCCCGATCTCGCCCCGCGGATGCACTCACTGGCAGAGCGCCTCTACGATCTGCTGCCACTGATCAGGGCGCACTATTACCACCCGGCGATGAAAGGTTCGTACTCCATCAAGGCGGTCCTGCCGACCATCGCGACCGAACTCAGCCACGAGGCGCTCGGTGAGGTCCACGACGGCGTGGGCGCCCAGATCGCCTACGAAGAACTGATCGAGCCCGCAACCTGCATGGCGCGCAAGGCATCACTCGCCGATGCCCTGCGCCGCTACTGCGCGCTCGACACGCTGGCGATGGTCAGGATCGTGAGGTTCTTCGCGCCTTCTCCGTCCGCCCCGGGATAGCCCCTGCGAACAGCAGCCCCTTGTCGGGAATCACGCGTTTGCCAGCTGCGGTCCCGGGTCAGGCGTGCAAATGATCATGGGCAGTGCAATCATCGGTGCGACTTGTCTTTCCGTCCCACGTGAGGTCAGACTATGCGGACAGCCGGGCGTGACGAATGGCGAAGGCGCCGACGTTTCCACGTGTACCCGGGATTCTGAATCATCGCACTCACTTTGGCTGTCTTTCCCGTTTTCCGTACCTTGGGTATTGCAACCGTGTATCTCGGAACCAGCATCGCACAGGAACACCGGCCGCCACGCCGGACATGGTGTGCCCCGTGGCTCCGGCACACGTCCGGGGCAGGATCACTGCTGGTCTTCTTGCTGCTGCTTCTTGGCAGCACCCTGTGCATGCCTGCCATCGCGGTCGACGATGCCAGGAAAGCGCCGATCACCCTCGACGCTATCGCAGCGCAACGCGGCAACATCGAGCAGGCCGACGGCCTTTCCGAGGAACAGAAGAAGCAGGCATTGGGCAAACTCGATGAGGCCCGCGCCCTGCTCGAAGAGTCCCGGCGCTATGAGGCCCAGACCCAGGCACTGAAAGCCAGGATCCAGGAGATGCCGGAGAAGCTGGCCGATTTGCACAAGGGTGCACCGGTGGAGCAGTTGCAGCTGCGCGTCGAAGACATAGCGCCCTGGACGATCGCCCAGCTCGAGGTGGTGCTGAATGAGCGACAGCAGCGACTGCGGGAATTGCAGGCGGTGCTGGACGAAAAGGATCGGGAGGTCGCGGCCTATGTCGCCTTCGCCCGCACCGGCGTCAGTGAGATCACAAAACTCCAGGAGCGTTTGTCCGACCTGGCGCAGCCGGGATCCGGGTCAGTAACCGGCAATGCTGCGGACGGGCTCAACCAGGCGGAACAGGCCCGACAGAATGCGCGTGCCCTGATGCTCAAGGCGAACCTTGCCCTGCTGATGCTGCAACAGCAAAACCTCAACACCATCTCCGAAGTCACCCAGCTGGATCGCGACCGGGCCGCCGATGAGGTGACGATGCTCACCGAACATGTCGCACAGTTTCGGGAGTACCTGCAAAAGCGCCGCCAGTCGGATGCCGAGACAACACGACAGGCGGCCCTCAAGGCGTTGAACGATGCCCCGACCGCGGTCGTCAAACTGCAGCAGACGATCTCCAGGCTCGCTGCAGAGCAGGCGAGACTGATCGTCCGCGAGGCAGACCTGGACCGTGAGGGTGAGCGTATCAAGCGAGTGACCGACGAGGTTCAGCGCGACTACGAACGCATCCAGCAGATCGCCGAGCTCGGAGGCAATACCGCACAGGTCTCCACGCTGTTGCAGAAACGCCTGGTCTTTGCGCCCTCACCCAAAGTGCTCACGCAGCAGGCAATTGAGTACCAGGGGCAACTGAGTGATGCCGCACTGCGGCAACTCGAACTCGACGAGTTGCTGCGCGACAACCGTGACCAGAACGCCAGGGTCGCGGAGCTGCTCGCAACCAATGGCGTCGCCGCCGGCGAGATCGGGGATGAACAGCGTCAGGCTGCCGCCGATGCGGTGTCGCGCCACCGCGAGATCGTACTCGACCTGTGGAAGACCTACACAAGATACATCGGCAAGCTCTCGACGGTCGAGGCTGCCACCCGCCAGCTGCTGAGCGATACCCGGAAATACCGTGTCTTCATCGACGACCGGTTGCTGTGGATGCCGAGCACCGAGATTGCGCCATTGAACGAAGGCGCACTGTTGCTGGACGGGGTGCGCTGGTTCATCAATCCGGACCACCTCGGTATTCTTCTCAGCGACAGTCTGGAGGTGCTGACCAACAGGGGAGCCTCGGTCGGGTTCTGGGTGCTCGGGCTGATCGTTCTGGTCGCGTTGCGCAAACGTGCCCGACAGGGCCTGTCCACTGCCGCCGCCGCCACTCAGCGGGTCAGAACTGACAGTTTCTCCGTCACCCTGCGTGCAATCGCAGGCACGCTGGTCCTGATCCTGCCCCTGCCATGGCTGTTTATCGGTGCCGGACTGCTGCTGAGCAGCCAGCCGGCAGTGCAGGAATACACCGCGGTCGTGGCCGTTGGACTGCAGAGTGTCGGACAGGTGCTGTTTTTCCTCGGCACCCTGCGCAACCTCTGTCGCACCGACGGCCTGGCACGTTCACACCTGCTGTGGAACCGCACCCTGTGCGACAACCTTGGCCGACAGGCGGTCTGGCTGACGCCGCTCGCAGCGCCACTGGCGTTTATGGCGATTGCCGGCGCCGCCGCTGTGCCCTCCGCGTTCATCCGCACCGCCGCCTCCCTGGTGCCGTCGGAGCAGCCCGGCGTGTTGTCGCTCGGTCGAACCTCAGCCATCGTCCTGATGGTGCTGCTTGCAGTTGCGGTATTCCGCATCTGGCGCAAGAACGGCCCCGTGATGCTGGCGATGGCCAAGGTGCCGGACAATGCGAAGTGGGCCAACTACCACATCCTGTGGTTCGGGCCCGCCATCGTGCTGCCGCTTGGCCTGGCGCTGGCCGCACTCAGCGGTTATTACTATACGGTGGCCTTTCTGACAGGAAAGGCCGGCGAGACGCTGTGGTTCCTGATCGTACTGGTCCTGCTCAAGGACCTGTTGCTGCGCGGACTCTATGTCACGCAGCGCCGCCTGCGTTTCGAGGAAGCGGTGCGCTACCGTGAAGAGCAGATCGCGCAACGCGCCGCGTCGCAGGAACCTGCTGCCAGCCCTGAGTCCGGCGAACTGCCTCTGGACGAAGACAAGATCAACTATGGGCAGCTCGGCGACCAGGTCCGCAAGCTGGTGCAAATCGGCTACACCATCGGGTTGCTGGTCGGCCTGTGGTGGATCTGGAAAGACGTCATCCCTGCATTCAGCTTCCTCGACAAGGTGGAACTGCCCTTCTCCACCAACAAACTGATCGACGGTGTCAGCAAAGAGGTGCCGCTGACGCTCAGCGACATGGTGGCCGGCCTGCTGCTCGGCGGCCTCGCGCTGTTCGCCGCCCGCAACATCCCGGCGCTGCTCGAACTCACCCTGTTGCAGCGCCTGCCGCTCAGCCGTGCGTCGCGCTATGCATTTACCACGCTGACACAGTACATGGTCGCGCTGGCTGGCCTGCTGATCACATTCAATGCCCTGGGCCTGCAATGGTCGAGTGTACAGTGGCTGGTCGCCGCCCTGTCGGTCGGTCTTGGCTTCGGTCTGCAGGAGATCGTTGCAAACTTTATCAGCGGCATCATTCTTCTGTTCGAGCAACCCATCCGGGTGGGTGACGTCGTGACCGTCGACAATACTACCGGCACGGTGTCGCGGATCCGTATCCGCGCAACCACGATCGTCAACTGGGAGCGCCAGGAGCTGATCATCCCCAACAAGCAGTTCATCACCGGACAGCTGATCAACTGGACGCTGTCGGATACCGTCAACCGTCTGACCATTGGCGTTGGCGTCGGCTACGACAGCGACACCAAGCGGGCAATGGAAATCATCGCGCAGGTCGCGGCCAGTCACCCCAAGGTACTAAAGGATCCGGCACCACGCATCAGCTTCGAGGGCTTTGGCGACAACTCCCTCAACCTCGTGCTGCGCGCCTATCTGAGCGACATCGATGTGCGCCTTGCGACACTGACCGAGCTGCATCAGTCCATTCTCGATGAGTTCCGTGCCGCCGGCATCGAGATTGCGTTCCCGCAGCGCGATGTACACCTCGATACCAGTCATCCGCTGGAACTGGTTCTGCGCCGCGACGCCCGGGCGCAGACCGGAGAGACCTGAGCGCGCGTATTCAGCACCGGCCCGGCGACGCACCAGGGCGCACAAGTCTGCTGGGCCTCGGCACTGCCTGACGGCAATTGAGGAGCCACCATGGCACAAGAAAACGACCGGCAATGGCACCAACTCAGTGCCGCCGAGGCCCTTTCGCAACTGGACGCATCGGCAAGCGGCCTGGACACCGAAGAGGTCCGCAGGCGGCTCGATCGATTCGGTCCCAATGTATTGCGGCCACCCAAGGTGCGCAGCGCCTGGACACGGCTGTTCGCCCAGTTTCATAACGTGCTGATCTATGTCCTGCTGGCCGCCGGCGTTGTCACCCTGCTCCTCGGACATGTGGTCGATGCCTCGGTCATTGTTGCCGTCGTTGCCATCAACGCAGTCATCGGCTTTCTGCAGGAGGGCAAGGCCGAGCGTGCCCTGGATGCGGTACGCAAACTGCTGTCACCGCAGGCGATGGTCATGCGCGACGGCACCCGTTTCAGCATTGCCGCCGAAGACCTGGTCCCCGGTGACATGGTGTTCATTCAGTCCGGCGATCGCGTACCTGCCGACTTGCGCCTTTACCAGTTGCGCGAACTGAAGATCGACGAGTCGATGTTGACCGGCGAATCGCTGGCAGTGCGAAAGCAGACAGAACAGGTGCCTGAAGAAGCGGCACTCGGCGACCGTCTCTGTATGGCCTATGCGGGCACCCTGGTCACTGCCGGCCAGGGGCTTGGCGTGGTCGCGAGGACCGGTGAACAGACCGAGATCGGGCGCATCAGCACGCTGCTGGAAGAGGTCGAGACCCTGACCACGCCACTGACGCGACAGATGAGCCAGTTCGCGGGCACTCTCACCCTGGCGATTCTCGCGATTGCCGCCGCCACTGCCGTGTTTGGCGTGACCGTACGCGGCTACTCGCTGGAGGAGATGTTTCTCGCCGCGGTGGGGTTGGCGGTGGCGGCCATCCCCGAGGGGCTGCCGGCAATCATCACGATCGCACTGGCCATTGGCGTGCAGCGAATGGCCACACAGCGGGCCATCATCCGCCGCCTGCCGGCAGTCGAGACACTGGGCTCGGTCAGCACGATCTGCTCGGACAAGACCGGCACGCTGACCCGCAACGAGATGACGGTACAGACACTGGTCACCGTCGAGGCTGTGCTGACGGTGAGCGGCGTCGGCTATGACCCGCATGGCAGCTTCCTGCTGGAGGTCGACAACTCGCCGCTCGATGAGCGGCCGGTCATCCACGAATTGTGTCTCGCAGCCACCCTGTGCAACGACTCGGCATTGCGTCAGGTCGACGAGCAGTGGCAGGTCGAGGGCGATCCGATGGAGGGCGCTTTGATCGTGCTTGGGGCCAAGGCGGGATTGCGTCCCACCGAATTGGGCGAGCGGTTCCCGCGCATTGACGTGCTGCCGTTCGAATCCCAGCACCGTTTCATGGCGACCCTGCATCACGACCACGACGGCAATCACTTCGTGTTCGTCAAAGGTGCCGCCGAGGTGCTGCTCCCACGCTGCCGCTGGCAGCTTGCGGCGGATGGTGAATCTCCGCTCGACCAGGCTTACTGGCTCGAACAGCTGGAGCGCATCGCGGCCAAGGGCCAGCGCACGCTCGCGCTCGCCAGCCGCAGCGCCACCTCGGACACGTCAGAGCTGCGTTTTTCGGCAATCGACGAACTCTGCCTGCTCGGTATCGTCGGCATCACAGACCCGCCACGGGCCGAGGCCATCACTGCGGTCGCCGAATGCCGTGCGGCCGGCATCCGGGTCAAGATGATCACCGGCGACCACGTCGGAACGGCGGCAGCCATTGCCCGGCAGCTCGGGATCGGCGAAGGACAACCGGCGATGAGCGGGATCGACCTCGACCGCCTCGATGACGCGTCACTGCGCCGCCAGGTGCTGGAGGTCGACGTGTTTGCGCGCGCCAGCCCCGAACACAAGCTGCGCCTGGTCGAGGCGATACAGGCCAACGGCGAAGTCCTGGCAATGACCGGTGACGGGGTAAACGATGCCCCGGCGCTCAAGCGCGCGGATGTCGGCGTGGCGATGGGTGTGAACGGTACTGAAGCCGCCAAGCAGGCCGCCGAGATGGTACTCGCCGACGACAACTTTGCGTCGATCATGCGTGCGGTGCGCGAGGGCCGCAACGTCTACGACAACATCAAGAAATCGATCGTGTTCATCCTGCCGACCAACGGCGGTGAAGCGCTGACCATCCTGGCCGCGATCGCACTCGGACGCATGCTGCCGGTAACGGCTGCGCAGATCCTCTGGGTCAACATGATCACCGCCGTTACGCTGGCGCTGGCGCTGGCCTTCGAACCTGCGGAATCAGATATCATGCGCCGGCCACCGCGCAACCCGCAGGAACCGCTGCTCAGCCGGTTCATGATCTGGCGCGTCCTGTACGTCTCGTTGCTGATGGTCGGCGGCACGTTCGGGCTGTTCATCTGGGAGCGGATGCACGGCGCCGATATCGAGACGGCACGCACCGTGGCGGTCAATGCCCTGGTCGTCGCCGAGATCTTTTACCTTTTCAACGTGCGCTTTCTGTTTGCACCGGTGTTGAACCGGGCGGGTCTGTTCGGCAGCCGCTATGCGCTGATCGCCGTCGCACTGGTCAGCTTCTTCCAGATCCTTTATACCTATCTTCCGTTCATGCAGCAGGTGTTCTCCACTCGCGGACTGGACGCAGAAGCCTGGCTGCGCATCGTTGCGTTTGGCGCCATCCTGTTCCTGGCGGTCGAGGCCGAGAAATGGGTGCTGCGCGTGATGGCGCTCAGGCGCGGTCCGTCCTGACCCGCATGGTCCACTAGGTGCCCTGCGGGTACAAAGGCGGCAATGCCCGGCCGCGCGACACGGCTTCCTTTTCACTCGCATGTTGCAGGACCGGCGCAAGCCGGCCCCATGCCGCCACGCCGTCCCAGTGCTGCGGCTGACCCGCATACAGGCAGCGGTCGATCTCGTCGAGGACCACGGCCGCCTCACCGCCAAGGCGCCTTGCCAACTGATCCAGGCGACGTGGCGGGTCCTGCGCCCAGCGCGCCTGGGCCCATTGCAGCAGGCTGTGCCTTGCGGCCGCAGCTTCGTTGGTGCGGAACGCCTGTTCGATCTGCGACAGCGACGCCGCCGGCTGCGTTGAGGTCGCCACTTGCGCAGTTGCGACGTGAGGCGGTGCGCGGCGCAATCGCCACCACACCATCAGCGTCAGCAGCCACGCCAGCCCGAACAGGCCCGCGAGCCACGGCCACAACCCGGCGACTGTCGCGCGCCCGCCAACGGCCAGCGGCCTCGCTACCGAGACAGCGCCAGCGCTGTCTGCAGCCGATGGCGCAGTTACAAGCGTCTCCGGCACTGTATCGGGTGCCACGGACGTGGCCGTTGAGGTGGCACCCGCGGCGGCCGGCAGCACCTCGACCTGGCGCGGTGGCAGACGCGCGGTACGTGGCTGCCTGGTGCCGACATCCCACCATTCGAGCTTTACCTCAGGCAGCGTCAGTGTCCCGGCCTTCGCCGGTACCAACGCCATGCGCAGGACCTTCTGCGCAACCACGGTGTCACCATCGCCACGGGTCTGCATCTGCGCCTTGTCAGGGTAGACCTTTATACCGGCGGGCGGCTCCATTGTCAGATCCGGCAGCTGCACGGCACTCAGTCCCTGCGCGGTGATCGCGATACTGCGGGTGACCGGCTCACCGACCCTGAACTGCGGCGGATCTGCAGACCACGCATCGTTGAGGGCCAAAGACTGGGCTGGCAGCCATGGGCTTGGCGTTCCCGCCGGCTGCGGCTGCACCTGCAGTGTGAGGTTCTTCGCCCGCAACCGGATCGGTCGGGTCTGGGCGAACAAGCCGCCGCCAGACAGCCCGTTCAAACCGAACATCCGGTCGAATCCGGCGAAGGGATCGCGCCCTGGAAAGCGCTGCCCGGGCGTGATCCCCCGTTGATCCGGATCCGGCAACTGCGCCGCGAGCACGGGCCCTTCGATCTCGAGCGCGCCGCTGCGCTGCGGAAATACCGCGTAGCGGCGCTCGACCACGCGGTATTGCTGGCCTCCACGCTGGCTGCTGTATTCACGTTCCGCGCCCAGGTGCTCGACGATCGCATCCTTGATCTGCGGATCAGACAGGCGTGGTTGATTCAGCGGCACCCGCGACAACAGGCGCACCGTGTAGATCACCTGCTGCTGCACCAGCGGCTGCGGTGGTTCGACCTCGACCTCCAGCGACACCGGCGGTACCGGGCCGAGCTTGCCGGCCTCCGCGGCGGGCAGCACCTCGAGGCTCAAAGGCCGGGTACTGGTGCTGCCGACCCGGATTGCAGGGATGCTGAGCTTACCGGCGCGCTTGGGCGCAAGAACCAACCGCCAACCACGACTGCTCGAAGTTCGGCCGTTGATCATGCTCATGTGCATGCTCTGGCTGCGATCGAGGATATCGAAGTCCTGGGCCAGACCCGAAAGATCCGGCGTGCCATCACTGTCGGCAGACACGTTCACGCTGAGCACGACGGTCTCACCCTCGGCGATACGGTTGCGATCGAGGCGCGCCTCCGGGGTGGCAGCAAACGCCTGCAGGCTAAAAAGGCCCGCCAGTATCCAGACCAACAACCGGATCAAATGCCTGTGTACTCGTCTCATCGTCACGCCTCGTCCATAGGTTCAGGGTAGCTGACCACGGCGCCGCAGGTGCTGCAGCAGGAATCGTTGACGCAGCAGGCCGGCCGGATCGTCCTCGACGCGTCGCAGCAGCTGCTCGATCGCCTGCCGGTCTTCCGGATCTATACCCGGTGCCTGCGCCGTGGCAGCCGTACCATCGGCCACCTGCGGCTGACGGCCGAGCAGGTCGGCCAGCCCCGGGGACTGCCCGCCTGCACCTGGATCCGGTGCAGCTGACCCGGCGCCGGCATTGCGCGGATCTGTTGCCCCCGTGGGATCGTCCCCTTGCGCTTGCGCACTACCGGACCCCGCGGTATCGGCAGGCCCGCCATCGCGCCCACCCGCGCGCTCCGGCGTGTCGCTGCCCGGACCGCCCTGCTCATGCGCCCGCGCATCGGACCCCGCCTGCTGCTCTTGCGACGCCTGTGCATCAGGCCGGGTTGAATCGCGGTGCCCGTCGTCCCCACCATCGCGCTCAGCGGTGTTGCCCTGCTGCTGATCCTGCTCACCGTCCGGCCCCTTGTCGTCCGCCTGATGTGTACCCGACGGAGAATCACCGGCACCCTGATCGCTGCCCGACGGCGCATCACGCTCGCCCGCACCTGACTGTGCGTCATCCCGGCCCTGCTCCGCCCCGGACGATTCGGTCTGCTGCGCCCCCTGCCCGGCTGCATCGTCCTGCCCCGATGACGCCTGTGGCTGTGCCCCGGCGGTGTCTCCCGCCTCACGCTGCGCCGATGACGACGCGGTGCTGCCCGAGTCCTGGGCCCCTGACTGTTGCTGGGTCTGCGTGGATTCGCCGGTCTCCTGATTGCTGCCCTCTTGATCGCTGCCCGCCTGAGCCTGCTGTCCTTCTCCACCCTGTTCACCCTGATCGGCATCGTGCCGCTCCGTCTGTCCTTCCTGCTGCTGACGCTGATCGAGCAGCCGCTGCACCAGGTCGCGGTTGTGGCGCGCATCAGTGTGATCGGGCACCTGCGCCAATGCACGGTCATAGGCGGCGAGCGCGTCGTCCAGCTGCCCGAGTCGGGCCAGTGCATTGCCGCGGTTGTAGTCGCTTTCGGCCCCCTGCAGGCCCTGCAGGGACTGCACCGCCTGCGCATAGTCGTCGGCCTGGTATTGAGCCGCCGCCCGCCAGTCCGGCCGGTCAAACAGCTGCGCCGCCTCGCTCGCCTGGCCCTTTTCCAACAGGCGGGCGGCGCGCTGGTCGGGACGTAGCCAGAGGTCGTCCCAACCCAGGGCATAGGCGTCTGGTGGCGGTGCCAGCCACAACAGAAGCAGCAGCGGCCCGACCCAGCCACGCCGAAAGGCCAGCGCGGCCAGTGGCAACAACAGCAGCAACAGCCACGGACCCGCTTCGCGCCACTGGTCCGCTTCGGATTGCTGCGGTTCCGCCTTGTCACCGGATCGCGACACACCCCCAGGCTTCAGGGCATCCACGTCCCGGTCGTCCGGCGTGGCGCCCACGTAACGCCCTCCACCCGCATCGGCCAGCCGGCGCAGGGCCTCCACATCGAGTCTGGGCAGGCGGATCACACCCTGCTCATCTTTGAGCAGACCACCATCCGGCCCGGCGACCGGGCCACCGCGGTCGGTGCCGACGCCGAGCACGAAGACGCGATAGCCGTCGGCAGCCAGGCGCCCCGCCGCCCCGACTGCGGCATCGGCGTGATCGAGACCGTCGGTGACCAGGATCACCTGGCCATCCGGTGCATCGGCCTGATGCAGCAGACCGGCGGCACTGTCGAGGACGAGATCGGTGCGCCTTGGCCCCTGCACCGGCAACAGACTGGTGTCCAGGCTGGGCACCTGGGCGGCGATGGTGGCCACGTCCGTGGTCAGCGGCGCGACGACGAAGGGCTCGGCACCATAAGCGAGCAGCGCGGTCTGTCCCTCCTCTGACTGGCGCAGCAGATCAAGCACCTCGAATCGCGCGCGCGCCAGCCGCGAGGGTGCCAGGTCGGTGGCGTTCATCGACGGCGACAGGTCCAGGGCGATCACGCGGAACTGGCGCGCCTCGTACAACGGTTGGGGCAGACGTTGCCAGGTCGGCCCGGCCAGTGCGAGTACCATCAGCAACCAGCCCAGTCCGAGCAGCACCAGTGGACGCGGGCGGACGACACCTTCGTCGAACGACAGCAGTGCCGGCAACAGGTGTGCATCCACCACGCCACGCCAGGCGCTGCCCTCGCTGTCGGCACGCAGCAGGCGCCACAACAGCAGTGCCAGCGGGATCAGCGCCAGCAGCCAGGCGGGACGCAGGAAATGAAAATCAGAAATGCCCATCAGGCATCCCCGCCGGCCTGTTCGATAGGTGCACGGCGCGGCAACCCGAAGATCGCAAGGGCGCCACTGATGATCAGCGCCGCGCCGGCGGGCCACATGAACAGCGAATGCATCGGCCGGAAACTGCGGGTATCACGCACGCTCGGCTCCAGGCGGTCCAGCTCGGCGTAGATCTGTGCCAGCTGCTCGGTGTCGGTGGCTTCGAAATAACGCCCGCCGGTCTCACTGGCGATGGCGCTCAGTGTCGCCGGGTCTAGATCGGAACCGACCTGGGTCAGCATACCGAAGGGTGTGGGGACGCCCACCGGACTGCCACCGATCCCGATCGTATAGATCCTCACACCGGCGCGCGCTGCGACACGCGCCGCATCCAGCGGTGCAATACTGCCGACCGTGTTTGCGCCATCCGTGAGCAGGATCAGCACGCGATCATCCTGCGCCTGTTCCTTCAACCGCTTGACTGCCACTGCGATCGCGTCGCCAATCGCGGTATCGCGCCCGGCGAGCCCGATCACCGCCTCGTCGAGCATGGTCTGCACGGTGGCACGGTCGTAAGTCAGCGGTGTCTGCAGGTAGGCGCGGGTGCCGAACAGAACCAGGCCGAGACGGTCACCCTCGCGCCGCGCGATGAAGCGCCCCGCCACTGCCTTGACCACGCTCAGGCGGTTCACCGGGCGGCCGTTCAGACGGTAGTCGTCCTGCTCCATCGAACCGGACACATCGACTGCGAGCATCAGGTCACGCCCGGCGACCGGCAGTCGCAGTGGATCGCCCAACCATTGCGGTTGCGCCGCCGCGACCACCAGCAGGACCCATGCGAGCCAGGCAAGGATGTGGCTGGATCGTTTCGCCCCCCTGCCTGCACCACTGCGCGGACCCTGGACCTCGCGCAGAAAAGGCAGGCGCAGCGCCGCAACGGCGCGTGGCGGCGCGGCCGGCAAGAGACGACGCACCAGCAGCGGCAGCGGCAGAAACAACAGCACCCAGGGTGCAGCAAGCGAGATCACGGGGTCGCCTCGCGATTGCATCGGATCCAGTCGTGCACCAGTTCGGCGATATCGTCGACTGCGATCTCGGCGGTCCGTCGATAAGGGGCGTCGACGAGATGTCGACCGGGGCCATTGCTGAACCGGCCGGCACCGCCACGCGCATCGAGAAAGGCCAACCACTCCTCGCCCGTCAGCGTGGCCGCCTGCCTGGGGCACACCGCCAGTACGTAGCGACGCAGCAGCTTCGACACCCCACGCAGGAACGCCGCATCGTCGCGCTGCTGTTTCAGGGCCGTGCGAAGGACCGTCAGTTCACGGATGGCCTGGCGCGCCGCCGCACGACGCCGATGCTGACGCAGCAGCCACCACGCGAACACCGCAAGAATCAGGACCGCAAACGTGAGCAGCATCCACCAGCCCGGTGCAAGCGGCCACCAAGACACGGCTTCGGGCAGGTGGTAGTCGCGCAGGCCCTGCAATGCATCAGCCAATG
>Ga0116152_10002580_pt1 | contig 14731 bp, 10 predicted proteins | sample AD_UKC119_MetaG_FD_89894 | JGI IMG/M metagenome (GOLD analysis project Ga0116152, IMG submission 89894) | Active sludge microbial communities of municipal wastewater-treating anaerobic digesters from Hong Kong - AD_UKC119_MetaG | ecosystem: Engineered > Bioreactor > Anaerobic > Digestate... | reverse complement strand
GAGGTCGCTAATATTTCCGTCACCTCATCAGATAGCTCAAGCCTTGATAACTGTGGATTAGGCACCATCGCCAGGACATGGACTGCTATGGATTGTAAGGGCAATAGCTCCTCATGCCTCCAGAGCATCACCTTACAGGATAATGTTGCCCCGACCATCACGTGTCCGGCCAACATCACGTTCAATTGCGCCTTGGGTGATGCCGGCGTGGCCACCGCTACAGACAACTGTACTGGGGTCGCTAATATTTCCGTCACCTCATCAGATAGCTCAAGCCTTGATAACTGTGGATTAGGCACCATCGCCAGGACATGGACTGCTATGGATTGTAAGGGCAATAGTTCTTCCTGCATTCAGATCATCACCCTTCAGGACGTTACTGCACCAACCTTCTCTTGCCCGGCCAACATCACCTTTAATTGTCTTGCCGGCGATGCAGGCGAACCCAACCCGACTGACAACTGCACGGCACGCGAAGACATAATGCTAAGTTCTTCGGATGCATCAACCCTGGACAACTGTGGTTTAGGTACCATTCTGCGTACCTGGACGGCACGGGATTGTGTGGGCAATCAAGTTTCCTGCCGGCAGACCATCGTTATTCAGGATGTGACACCTCCGTCGATCATTTGTCCGCGTAATATAACCTTTGACTGTGCAATTGGTGACGCCGGAACAGCTACAGCTACGGATAATTGTTCACCTGTCAATTTTAATTCCTTTGATTTCCCCTTACTGGATAACTGTGGTTTAGGTTTAGTCCTGCGTACCTGGTATGCCTATGACTGTGCAGGTCTTTCCAGTACCTGTGTACAGACAATCGTTATTCAGGATGTGACACCACCGGAAATCACGTGCCCAAGTGATGTAACCTTCCAATGTACCATGGGTGACGCGGGATCCGCAATTGCAACGGATAATTGTACGGTTAATCCTGTTGTCACTTCCAGCGATGCTTCAAACCTGGATCTTTGTGGATTGGGGACAGTCACCAGGACCTGGACGGCGAAAGATTGCAAACTCAATGCTGCTTCCTGCGTCCAAACGATCACCATCAGGGACAATAATGGGCCACAAATTACCTGCCCTTCCAATGTGATTTTTAGTTGCCAGCAGGGTAATTCCGGTATGGCCGTCGCAACCGACAACTGTGGAGTTCCCACGGTAACTTTCAACGATGTTTCAGATCTTGATTACTGTGGACTGGGTACCATTATGAGAACATGGACTGCTAAGGACTGCGCAATGAATGCATCAAGCTGTCTGCAGGTCATTACGATCCAGGATATAACCCCTCCGTCGATCACCTGTCCGGCCGATGTGCGATTTGAATGTTCGATTCAGGATGCAGGCCAACCCACTGTTTCGGATAATTGTACACTCAATCTGTCACCAACCATGAGTGACGATGAAGATTTAAGTGAATGTGGTACCGGTACGATTCTCCGTACCTGGTCGGTTGCGGATTGTGCCGGTCAAAGTGCAAGTTGCTTGCAAACCATTGAAATCTATGATGAAACAGCGCCCGTACTCATTTGCCCGGCCAATGTCAGTATTAGTTGCGAAGTGTCTTTTGTTCCTGCGGATCCAATTGTAACAGATAACTGCGATGCAAATCCAACCGTAACCCAGAAGCAAATCGGTGAATTCGACGGCTGTTCGGGAACGGGCACGGTTATTTTCCGCTACATAGCGACGGATGCTTGTGGCAATCAGGATAGCTGCGATCAGATGGTCACCATTTTCGATAACAAAGCACCCGTATTTGTAGGCCCACTGCCCGCAGATATCACCGTAAGTTGCGGAGAAGTACCGGTGGCTCCACGTCTCGATGCCACCGATAATTGCAGCGAACCATTTACGTAGTTGGATGAATCCGAGCAACCATTGGATGGTTGTCCCATTATTAGCCGGATCACCAGGACCTGGACGGCTTATGATGCTTGCGGGAATACGGCCAAGCACACACAGGTCATTTCGATACAGGATAACAAGGCACCAATCCTGGCAAGCGCTCCTGTTAATCTTTGCGATCAATCGATGACCTATACCGAGGCTCTGGATACGAAGTTCCCGGCACTCACATTTTATGATGAATGTACCGGTCAGAACATTGTATCACCCGAACCTGTGGTAACCTACGATTGTTTCAACAGTAAATTTGAGCTGGCTTATACAGCTGCTGACCAGTGCGGAAACGTAGCCAATTTCGTACAGGATGTCTGCATCGATTACATGCCACCGATGTGCACCATCCGTCCCGGACAAACCTTGTATTGCGGCGGTGTCGGATCATTGCGTGCTGAAATCATGGGTGGAATCGGGCCATTCACCTATATGTGGATGGTACGCGACAACGATGGCTGGGAAATCGTAGGCGATAATAACCTTGAAGAAGTATTCCTGCGGTCCAACTTGAGTTCTGCCCGCATTGGGCTGATGGTTACCGATGCGACCGGTTGTGGATCGTATTGTGAATATTATGCGAACTGTACCAATTGGGAAGCCTGTGCGGTAGACAGCAGAATGTATTCTATGTATAACGGTATGTTCTGTGATATGTCCTCGATGTATTACAAACTGGAAGACATCTTCAAACCAGGACCGATCACCATCGGCATAGAAGGTGAGCGTTCATTTACGGTGGATTGGGATCATTACAACTGTTTGTACGCATTGTTGTCCATGCAAGGAGAACCACAACCACTGCTCCCTGGAGATGGCACCTTCAACAGCGACTGTTTTGCTTCAACCATTCAATTGCAGCACGTAAAATCAAGTGCCAATGCATTGGCTAATGAAGCTCTCACCCTGTCCATGAATATGCGTCTGGATACTTTATTGCCCCATGTCGCATTCTTTGACTATTGCGTGATTACATCACAGGCCGCAGACTGTAGCCAGGATCATCCTTTCTCCGTCCTGCCTAATACGCTGGATACGCTTTGCCTGCCTGAGTCCATCAGCAATGAACTGGATCATTGGCCGATCACTGCGCAGGAAATCCTCGAGGTCGGCAACCGCGCGCTCGCTGGTGAAACGGTCCAGATCACTTATCAGGACCTGACCAGGGCTTTACACATGGTCAATGAAACATTCAATAATTGCCGGAAGATCATGCGTTACGGAACGTATGATGTTCCTATGAGCGCCGATATTGTAACCATGACCCGCCGTCATGGACCATGCAGCATGGTAGCCTATCCGAATCCTGCGACTGAAACAAGCGTTTTGCAAATAAACTTGGATCAGAAACGGGAAGTACACCTGGAAGTATTTGATGCTTATGGAAAGTCGTATTATCAAACGGACTTCGAAGGCATCCGCGGGACCCAAACAAAAGTACTCGACCTGAAGCGTCTGAAGCCAGGCATGTACTTCATCCAGATGAATAGCGGAGAATTAAGTATCAATACAAAATTGCTTAAAGTAAACTAAGGACGACTTAATCCTTAAATAACATTACATCGGCCCGTTCGAACAAGATTTGGACGGGCCGGTTTTGTTCTATCGACCCCTTGCTCGTTTCAAATATTAACTTGTAATAATGAATTGAGAATCAAATATTAAAAAACCGACCGCATTAATATTCAACAAAATCAAATGTTTAGCCCGCTTATGCTATATTCCGGCACTTTGATCAAATCAGTTTCCCGTTTTTGATGACATTTCATAATTTTAAGTATGTGTTTTGGATGATCCGATCACGTAATTGTATGGAGCTTTGATTTCACACGAAGACCGATCAAGCGAGATACTGATCTGACATCCCTTTTTTCAAGCCAAGGAGAGAACTAAATCGTGGGGTTTTTACATTTAGAGAACCCTTTGATATAAGTTATTTAACGCCCAGAGGGACTATTAATAAATTATGCTGTAACAGGGAGACCTGAGAAAGCATAAGCAGTAGTTGACCCTCTTTTAAGACAGGTGAAGCCGGTTAATCCGTTAACTGGCTTACATGCATCAGTATGAAATCTGGTGTATCTGAAAAGTCTGTGGATGGCGCTCCATTGGAGTCTGTTTACAGACTTTTTTTATTCCGGCCAGAAGATCCATCTGCTTCATAAGGCTTTTTTGTCCGGAAGTGCCTTTCCGATCACTCGTGAATTCATCCTTTTTTTCAGAAATACATGGGATTCTGGCATCATGGTTTTGGTTATAAGATGCCACGCAAGAATTATTATTCTGCTGGTTCGTCCACCGGGACGACCTTTGGAATCCCAAACGCAACGGCTTGTCCCAGGATGAGCCGTTTTTTATATAATAAAATACCAAACACGACCACACCAAAAACTAATTCGGTCTTTAATCCCCCAATAATAAATACTTACACGATAGGTCGCAGGCCCGAACCAGGGTCTGAAACCATCTGATTAACTCCATTCACTCACCGGGATTGGATGAATACTAATTGACAGCTGTCACAACAATTAGTATCGCACATATTTAGGTGCAACATGCCAAAGCAATAGGTTGTTCGAATTTCTATCAAATTCCACGAAAATGGACAGGAATCCAAAATCTTTATGCACGCTTCTGTTCTTATTTACAGTTCCATGCTTAATCGGTCAAAACTTTTTGACTGCCCCGGAAAATGGAATAGTGTCGGGTACCTCAGCCCAATTCCGTGTGAGTGAGAGCATCCGGGACTCCAGTATAATATCCTACTGGGACGATGTTCTCCAGGAATGGTTCTATTTCCAACGCAATATTTATCTGCATGACGCACAAAACCGGGAGGCCGAAACGGCGTCCAATAGCTGGAACCGAGCCCGGCAGCAATGGGAACTCAAATCCTATACGACCTATACATTTTCAACGAACACTACCTTATGTATATCCCAAAATTACAATCCATCAACACAACAGTACATCAATAACTACCAGATTCTGAACAGCTACAACGCCCAATCACAATTGATCGACTCTTATTATTTTTCCTGGAGTCAAGCCGAGATGCGATGGGATACCCTAAACGGCTATTCGTATTCCTACGATGGTTCCGGGAATCGCATAGAAGAGGTGTCGCGCCACAGGAATCAAAACGGTATTTGGAGTTTTACCGGACGCAAAATCTTAACGTACGACACTCAAAATCGTCAGACAGGTTCTCTTGAGGAGCTGTGGAGTGGATCCGGATGGACACCCTTCATCAAGACCGATCATTCGTACGATGCCCAGGGTCTACAAGGAACGGAAACCGCATACCAATGGGATGCCACCCTGGCAACCTGGTTGCCGGCATACATCTACCAGGAAATGTACCTTCAAAATGGCGAAACAAAGGAATTCATCTATTCTTCATGGAATTCGGAAACGGAGGAGTGGGAAGCAGATAGCCGCGGAGACTATGCCTACGACGAAGAGGACAACCTGATCGAATATACTCAATTCAACCACCTGGATAATGCCTGGGTAGGCGCCTATAAGAACACCTATTACTACTCCAAATTAAATACCACATCCAGAGCATATGGCCATGAAGAATCTAATATTGCTTTTCCAAATCCTGCCTTGGATTGGATCACCATTACCAATGCAGATAATCGTGGATACCAGCTTTGGAATACCTTCGGTCAGCTCCTACGAATAGAAAATGCAGGTTCGAAAACCATTCGTCTGGATGGGTTACCTTGCGGGTCATATGTTTTGTTATACACCAACCAACGAGGCAGGCGATCATTGCTGCATTTCATCAAACAGTAGTCCCAGGAAAAACACATGGAATCCACTGGCCGGCACTTCCACTGCAACCACCGGCCCTCCTGAATTCACTTTTTATAAAGTGGAAATGGATTAATTTTGCGGATCAAAATCAGATCTATGAGAACAGTTATTGGAAGACCAACCTTCCTGATGATTATGCTGATCGCTGCAACCACATGGACCGGACTTCAGTGCCGCTGGAAAGTAACCAAGGGCGCTATGAAGACCGGGGAGCAGCTTAAATCCTCCATTGAAAATTTTGAAGACAACCGACAAAAACTATCTGAAAAGGTGGTTATCAGTCTGGAAGATGCTCAGAAAAAATTAACCAGAGAGGATCCGGACCTGCCCAAAATAGCTAAAGACTGGGAAGTAGAATGGAACCGCATCCAGGATCGCTATCAAAAGATGAAGGATGATTTTGACCAGACAGGAACGAATTCGCAAGCCTATTTTGCACAACTTGATGCGTTAAGCAATAACATCAGCAACGAGGCTCTGCGAAAACAAGAATTGGCTAAAAATGCCGAATTGAAGAAGAAGTGGGATGTCACTTACCAAAAAGCCTCCGTTAGCATCACAAAAATAACTCAAGTCCTGGAGTCCGGTAAGGATTTTCATATGGTACTGGTCGCCTCCAGCATACGCCAGAAACTCGAACAAAATGTCGACGAACTGGAAAACATAGCCCGGCAGGCCAAAGAATTGCTGACAGATCTGGAAGCGTTCACCCAAGCGGGCAGAGCACTGGTCGAAGGGTGATGCCGGTTACTCAACCATCCAAACCTTTCCATTCAAAACCTGTTTTATACCTGATTACAACAGTTCAAGATGAGTTTGCTTAATGATATTCTTACACGTAGCCAGGAAGTTCCTGTATTGGTTGATTTTTGGGCTCCCTGGTGTGGTCCGTGCCGCGTACTGGGACCCGTCCTCGAACAATTAGCCCAGGAAAATGCGGGCTCTTGGGAGCTGATCAAAGTGAATACCGAAGATCACCAGGATATCGCCACCAAATACAATATTTATTCGATCCCGGATGTAAAACTATTCTGGAAAGGCGAAGTCATCGGCCAGTTTGTAGGCGCTTTACCAAAAAGTCAGATTCAGGCCTGGCTGCAGGAAAACCTGCCAGATGAGGGGAGGGACGAATTCAATTCGCTTCTCGCATCAGCCAATGGCTGGCCCGACCCGGACTATATGTCCCGGATGGCTTTGTATGTCCTGGAACATCCGGAGAATCCCGAAGGGAGAATTTCCCTTGCCAAACACCTGGTATTTGATGATCCAGATCGTGCACTTGAACTTGTTGAGGCCGTGCGTATGGCGGACCCATCCTACGATACTGCGCAGTATGTACGGGAGTTAGCGCACTTTATGACCCTTAAATTGACCGACGGCTCTCCTGCCGGACAAAAAATGACCGCAGCGCAGGTAGCCTGCCAAGCCGGTGATATCAAATTCGCGATCAAACTGGTCATCGATGCCGTGAGTATCGAAAAAACATTCATGGATGAGTTGCCCCGCAAAGTGGGAGTTGCCCTCTTTCAAGCCCTGGGAAATGCCAGTCCCCTGACGAAGCAATACCGTAAACTGTTTGACATGATGCTCTATTAACCGTTATGGAGGTATTGCATGGATTTGGCGGTTTGTAATCTATATCATCATAAACCTAAATACCGCATCAGCCCAAAACCAAATAACCAAAGCAAATTACCAGCTTATTTACCCGTTCCAATAAATCCATTCCAGCACACGTTGCATGGACCTTCTTGGTTGATTTGCTGAACCGGTAAAATGATTGTTCATAAAACTAAAAACGTACACCTTGCCGGACCGGGCTTGAACGAAACCACTGAGGCAATGATTGTTTAGCAAACTGCCGGTCTTGGCCCACACATAAGGTGTTCCCTCCGGACCCGCATACCAGTTCTTTATGGTCCCGGATATCCCGCCGACCGCAAAAATACTTTTGATCCAGTCCAAGCCTTTCAAACGGTAGATGTAATGCAGGACCTGGACGATTGATGCCGGTGTATTCAGATTATAGCGACTCAGTCCGGAACCATCCACCCATTGAGGCCGATCCGGCAAGTCACTCAGATCCCCTTTAAGCATATACTCGATGGCCTTGTCCGCCTGCAGTGTATCGGTCACTACTCCAGCTGCCATCAGTAATAATTGCTCTGCCAAAAAATTATCGCTCACCTGCATCATATGGTGATAAATAGAATCTGCCGGGATGTCCGCGTAGAGCGTCTGCCAGTTCGCCTCCTCCAGTGGCTGGTGCCGGGCAAGTACCGGCTTACCGGAGAGATCTTTGAGCAGCGTTCTGGTTAGTGACGCATTAAGGTGGATGGGAATCTCACGTTCATAACCCTGATGGTCGAATGGCTGACCATTGTAATAAAAAATATTTTCCGTCTGGTCCCTCCAGACCATACCTTCCGGATGCGTGGTGTCCGGCATCGGATAGAGTAGTTGTGTGAAATACGGGGGGGACATCCGGACCTGCCGGGAAAGTGAATCCCCCTGAGCTACCACCACATTTCCGAATAAAGGCATGGCATTACGCTCCGGCTGATAGTACCATTGAAAATCAGCCCAGGACCAGCCAGGGCCAAAGGCATCATCCATAAAATCATCCTGGTAGGCAATGGTCTTATCGCTTGCCAATAAAAATTCCTGCAATTGATGACTTTCCGGCAAGGGAGCATACTCGGTGCCGGGATATCCGGTCCCTTTAATAATCATGGTATCCCCAGACATGGTGTAATGCAATAACGGCATCGAGTCACCCATCACCCGCAGACTGGTGTAGAGTGTAAGTAGCTTGGTATTGGACGCTGGTGTGAAATAATGATGTGCCTGAATAGCTACCAAAAGCGAATCGGCCAGCGGATCATAAAGTGCAAAGCCCGTAAATTGGGCATTAAAAATTGGATCCTGCTCAATTTGTTTTTTCAGTTCCTTCCGCTTACCTTTTACCAGGATATTCGGTGAAGAACAACTCAGCATCACCAAGCTCATCATCAGGCACAGGCCAAAACCATATCTTATGCGCATCGTCTACAGATTAATGACTAAAAATAATCGTGTACCGGCTAACAACCTAATGGCATGCCTTTTCCTTTGGGGGCTACTTTCACCCTTACCTGCCATTTCCCAGGTGGATCTTATCCCTAATCTGTGGAAAGAAGCTTTAGATCAAACCATCCTTCTGCGCAACGAAGGCCATCTCCTTCCTATTCAACACCTGGAATCAACCCGCATTAAATACCTTTCTCTGGGCATGGATGATCGGACGGTCAAAGATTATCTTTCCCGCTATACCCTGATCGAAGACGGACCGGAAGGAACAACTCCATTCCCGGCCGTCAAGGCAACCTCCACCTTCGACAAAACGTGGACACAGACTGCACAAATAATTGCAGTCAATATGAATGTTCTGAATGCATCAATGTTGGAGCAAATCCGGCAAATAGCTTTGAAGGGCCCTACGGTAATGCTGGCTTTTGGATCAGCCTCATCCTGGACGCATCAGCAATTGCCGGAAGCCCTTGCCGCAATTGTTTGGGTTCCGGGTGATTTACCGGAGCAACAAGCCGTTGCAGCTCAGTTGGTTTTCGGCGGCGTGGCTGTAAATAACACCCTCAACTTTGACCTGAATAATGAATTTCGTGCCGGGGCAGGATTAAAAAGCGATCCGGTTATCCGCCTCGGTTACGCGCCACCAGCCTACGTGCATATGGACAGAAGTTTATTGGCCGACAGCATTCAGGCCATCGCCCGGCAGAGCCTTGATGCCCATGCTTTTCCCGGCATGCAGGTCCTGGTGGCCAAAGACGGGTATGTGGTTTATCATGAAGCCTTCGGTCATCAAACTTATTCCGCGACAACGCCCCTTGACAGAAGCGATATATACGACTTTGCCTCCGTCACGAAAGTAACAGCAGGTCTGCCCTGCCTCATGCAGTTTCACGATCAGGGCCGCTTGCCCCTGGACGCACCACTGCAGGATTTCTGGCCGAGTCTGAAACACAGTGATAAAGCAGATATCCCGCTTCGGGAAGTTCTGGCTCACAATGCCCGTCTTATCCCTTACATCACATTTTGGCAAACGGCGAAAAAGAAAAATGGCAATTGGCGGACACATACCTTTAAACAAGACTCCTCCACTCGTTATAATATCTGGATTACCGACTCGCTCTGGTTGTATAAAAATTATCAGAAGAAAATCGTCAAAGCCATTAAGAAGTCGGCTTTCAATCCCAAGCCAGGTTACGTTTATTCCGGATTGCTCTTTCTGATGATCCCTGAATTTGTCCAGCGAATGACGGGCCTGCCCTTTGATGAATACGTCCGTAAGACCTTTTACCGTCCGCTTGGAGCTTACACATTAACACACCGGCCTTATGAATATTTTCCCCTGGATCGCATTGTACCTACCGAAAATGATACTTTCTTCCGTCATGAACAAGTGCACGGGAGTGTCCACGATGAAAATGCGGCCATGATGGGCGGGGTCTCCTCCAATGCAGGCTTGTTTGGTAATGCCAACGATCTTGCCAAATTAGCCGAAATGTACCTGCAGTTTGGGACGTATGGGGGTCAACGTTTTATTTCCGATAGTACATTCCAGGAATTTACCCGCTGTCAGTATTGCAATGAGGGGAACCGCAGAGGCCTGGGTTTTGACAAACCGCTCATTGAGTACGACCCAAAAACCAGTTCGGTCAGCGCGGAGGCCAGCCCGGCAAGTTTTGGACATTCGGGCTACACCGGTACCTTTTTCTGGGTGGACCCGACCTATCATCTTGTTTACATTTTCTTTTCCAACCGGGTTTATCCCACCCGTTTAAGTACCGGCATCTATAACCTAAATGTCCGGCCACGCATTCAAGATGCCATTTATAAGAGCTTCATCAATAAATCGTGAATTTGCAGCGAAATAAACCTTTTTCCGAACGCATCAAATCATTAAACGCAACAAGCGATCATCAGGAAATCGCCTATTTATTGGTTTGTCACGTCTTTCCCTGGGATACCGAGCGAGCATTGGAATTGGCTTTATTCAGGACTTTTGCCATTCCTTCTATTTCCAGATTAACCGCATCTACCGGTGAACTGGCTAATCGCCCAAGGAAAAGATACGACGATACCGAGCTGATATTATTCGAAATTCTTGAACACGGATACGACAGCGAACGGGCTAAAAGGGCCTTTAACCGGATGAATAAAATGCATGGATCTTATGCCATTTCGAACGACGATCTGCTGTATGTCCTCAGCACGTTCATATTTGAACCCATTTGGTGGAATGCTCGGTTCGGATGGCGGCCGCTCCGGCAAAATGAAAAAGAATCCGGCTTTTATTTTTTTCGGGAAGTCGGCCGAAGAATGGGCATCCGGGAATTGCCGGACGATATGGATGCATTTGAAGCCTGGAGCAAAGCCTATGCAGCGAAAAATGCCCGCTTTACTGAGAACAATTACAGGATCGGTAAGCCCACACTGGACCTCGTTTTGGGATTCTATCTACCAAAATGGCTCTTTCCCGTCGGAAGACCCTTTCTGTTGGCCTTACTGGATGAGGCGTTGGTGGATAATATGGGATTTCGTAACCCACCGGGGTGGATTCGAAAAACGATGGAAGTCATCATGTCTGTCCGCAAAAGGATTGTAGCTTATTTACCCGAAAGGTCTAAGCCAAAACTAGGCACCCGGCGACGTCGTCCGACCTATCCGGAAGGATATAAGATCGAAGAAATTGGAACATTTCCGCAAGGGGATCGTAAAACAGAAACTTATTCAAAAACGGAATAATAAACATTTTGCTTCCAGATGCCAATGAACTGACCAATTTGCAGGCTTCGACGATCGACGGAGTCATCCATTCACTGGACAGGATCCTGCTATGGGCAAAAAAGCACAACAACCGGATAGGGTACTTCCCGGCGCTCTACCGCCGGGTCACCATCCGCGTTAAGGAAGGCATTGAAAAAGGCGAATTTGATGATGGGCCGAGAATGGAGCGCCTGGACATTCAATTTGCCAACCGCTACCTGGAAGCACTGGAACAATACGCGCAGGGAAAGGAATGTACAGAAAGTTGGAAACGCACATTTATAGTTGCTCAACGACGCATGCCTATCGTGTTGCAACACCTAATGCTGGGCATGAATGCGCACATCAACCTGGACCTGGGTATTTCAGCCCAACAAACCGTGATCGGCCAACCGATAGAATCTATCCAAGCCGACTTTTACCGCATCAACGACCTGCTGATCTCCATGATCCGTGATGTAAAACAAGACCTGGGAAAAATCTGGCCTTTTCTCCGAATATTGGACCTTTTTGTCGGTAAAGGAGGTGTCTATCTTGCGACAATGGGGCTAAAAGTCTCGCGTGGATTTGCCTGGAATACAACGAAGAACTTTGCAGAGTCTCCACCCGAAGAGTACGAGGACCGGGTCACCCGAACCGACCAGACCGTTGCCAAGATTGCAGAAAATATCCTGATTCCCGGCTACCTACTTTCCATTGTCATCCTCTTTATTCGCATTGGCGAGATAGGCAGTGTTGCACGGATCATCAGTAGATTGCAATAGATTATGCGGAAGTGAGCTCCGGCATGTATGCGGATTGACAAATCAACTGATGGAGTCCTTATCGTATAAAGCTATCTTTGTGCCAACTTAAAAGGGAATTGACCATGGGAACACTGCAAGAACTGCTGGATCTCATTCATCTGGATCAGGATTCATCCAATTTATTTGTAGGGTCCAATTTTGTTACTCCCTGGGGCCGCGTATTTGGAGGACAGGTACTGGCCCAGGCATTACATGCAGCTTCCAGGACCGTTCCGGAAGATCGTACTGCACATTCCCTGCATGCCTATTTTATTTTGCCGGGAGATGTAAATGTCCCCATCGAATACCAGGTGGACCGTTCCCGCGATGGGAGAAGTTTCACCACACGCCGGGTAGCAGCCTTACAAAAAGGCGAGATCATCTTCATCATGGCCTGCTCATTTCAAACCCGTGAAAAGGGTCTGGAGCATCAGCTTCCCATGCCCAATGTTCCCGGACCGGAAAATGTCCTTTCCGACCAGGAATGGTACGCTTCCCTCAAGGATAAGTTGCCGGACCTGTACCGCCGGTACCAGTTTCCGCAACCCATCGAATTCAGACCGATAGAGCGCTACAATCCCCTGGCCCCTTCGTCGCAACCGCCCTTCCGGCATATCTGGATGCGCGTCCGGGATACCATGCCCGAAGATCCACGAATTCACCAACAAGTCCTGGCTTACGCGTCAGACTACAATCTTCTGAGTACAGCTTATATGCCCCATCAACTGCAAGCGCGCATCGATCGCGTCATGTTTGCCAGTTTGGATCATGCCATGTGGTTTCATGAAGATTTTCGGATGGATGACTGGCTCCTGTATGCCGTAGATAGCCCTAGTGCCGGCAACAGCCGCGGATTTACGCGTGGAAACATTTTTACCCGGGAAGGTAAACTAATTGCTTCGGTAACCCAGGAAGGATTAATCCGCTTGATGCAACCAAAAGCAGACTGATTTCAATTGCTTAGTCTGCAGTCCGAAACGTCGTATTCACTACAATTCTTTGTTATGGCAGGGAGGCGTAGGCAACGAAATGTCAAAATCGTTGTTTCTTTAAAACAAAATTCAAGAAAATGGAGACATATTATAACCCGGCCGATTTGGCAAAATTTGGAAAGATTGGAGACTTTGACAAAGCCTTGGCCGATAAGTTTTTTAGTTATTACAACGAAGTTTTTAAGGAAGGAGCACTGACCGCACGGGAAAAATCACTGATAGCTCTTGCCGTATCCCATACCGTTCAATGTCCTTACTGCATTGATGCCTATACGACCGATACCCTTGAAAAAGGCTGCACCGAAGAACAATTGATGGAGGCTGTGCATGTCGCTGCTGCCATCCGCGGAGGGGCATCACTGGTCCACGGTGTCCAGATGATGAATCATACGAAAAAAGTGATGATGTAATGAAATCACTCAAAGCCTCAGGCCATCCCTTCTCAATCAGCACCTTGCAGCTGGAGCACTTGCACGCACACCGGTCGGATCAATTTACGGACCGGATGGCAGATGCGGGACTTCATCCTTTAAAGCCAACACGTATCGAAATTTTCCAGATCAATGTTGGCAAAATGTGCAATCAGACCTGCAAGCACTGCCATGTGGATGCAGGACCGGATCGCAAAGAGATCATGACCAGGGAGACTTTGCAGCGTTGTCTGGATATCCTGGCTACCCATGATATTCCGACCATAGACATCACCGGCGGCGCTCCGGAGATGAATCCGCATTTTCGCTGGTTTGTCGAGGAAGCTGCCAGACTCGGAAAGCACATTATCGACCGGTGCAATCTGACGATACTGCTGGCAAATCCGAAATACTACGACTTGCCGCAGTTTCTTGCTAAACACCGCGTAGAAGTGGTTTCCTCCCTACCCCACTACACCGCCGTCCGTACCGACCGTCAACGGGGCGACGGGGTTTTTGAAAAATCGATCCAGGCGATGCGGATGTTGAACGAAGCCGGTTATGGTCAAGAAGGGACAGGCCTGGAACTCAATCTGGTTTACAATCCGACCGGTGCTATCCTGCCAGGGCCACAACAGGAACTGGAGGCGGACTTCAAGCGCCACCTCCTCAGCGAACACGGGGTCTATTTCAATAAACTCTATGTGATTACCAATATGCCGATATCCCGGTTCCTGGATTTTTTGGTCGTATCAGGAAATTATGAGACCTATATGCAGAAACTGATTGATGCCTTCAACCCCAGTGCTGCAATGGGGGTGATGTGCAGGAATACCTTATCCATCGGATGGGATGGTACCCTTTACGACTGTGATTTCAACCAGATGCTGGATATAAAAATTCAGGACGCCCCGGTACATATCGATCATTTTGATCTGGATGCCCTGACCAACCGCTCCATCGTAGTTGACCAACACTGTTATGGCTG
>Ga0116152_10002579_pt1 | contig 14736 bp, 12 predicted proteins | sample AD_UKC119_MetaG_FD_89894 | JGI IMG/M metagenome (GOLD analysis project Ga0116152, IMG submission 89894) | Active sludge microbial communities of municipal wastewater-treating anaerobic digesters from Hong Kong - AD_UKC119_MetaG | ecosystem: Engineered > Bioreactor > Anaerobic > Digestate... | reverse complement strand
TGGGCGCAACGCCGCCGCATATCATCCCGCTTGCCGTACCGTATCTGCCGGAGCACCGCCATTGCCTGGTGGTTGATGAAAAGCGCAGGCATACAAAGCCTTACTATCCGCGCAAGGCCGGAACACCGTCAAAAATACCGTTGGGTATATAACACAGGAGTGATAACAGCATGGAAAAGACATTGGAACGTATGCGAAAAAACGGGCTGGAAGTTGTACAGCTGAACACGGCGCAGCAGGCAAAGAATTACCTGCTGGAGCATATACCGGCAGGTACGTCCGTGGGGGTCAGCGGATCAATATCGGTGCGGCAAACCGGTGTGCTGCCCGCCCTGCGTGAAAAGGGCTGCGAGGTGTTCTCCCACTGGGATGTCAAGCCTGAGGATGTAACGGCGACCCGTAAAAAAGCCAATCAGGCGGACGTTTACCTTACCTCCGCCAATGCGATTACCAAAAACGGCGAGCTGGTGCTTGTGGACGGCGCCGGCAACCGTGTAGCTGCGGTTGCTTATGGACCGAAGCACGTGTATTTCGTGGTCAGCGAATCCAAAATCGTCGACGGGGGATACGCCGCCGCCGTGGCACGAACCAAAAAGGTGGCATGCCCGCCGAACGCACGCCGGCAAAACCTGCAAACGCCCTGTGCGCTTACAGATAAATGCGATCCCGATGCCTGTGCGGATGCCAGCATGTGCCGTATCACCCTCGTTGTGGAGCGTGTGCCGCGCGGCCGGGAAATCACCGTGCTTTTTGTGAAAGAGACGCTTGGCTATTGAGCCCGGAATGTGCTACAATAAATAAGAAGTGCGGAGCACGGCTGTATGCCGCCCGCAGCAGAAAGGCGGAACAATCAGGTGACGCGTGTACAGCGACTAATCGAAGCGAAAGGGCTTAAGGCCGAGGAGGCCGCTATTGTCTCGAAACCTTCGAATATTTTCTATCTGTCCGGTTATACGGGCGAAGGGCTTGTGGTGGTATCCAAAGGGCTGCAGGCAATCGTTACGGATTTCCGGTATGTGGAGCAGGCCGGCCAGGAGGCACCCGGATTTCAGGTGCTTAGCATCGAAGGCTCGGTCAGCCATCTGCAAAAGGCGTTTGAAGCCTGCAAACCGCAGGGCGTGCAAACGGTATATTACGAGGATGACGAATGGACCGTGCGCGTCTTTGATAAAGCCATTACGATCTTTGAAGGGATGGAGCTTACCCCGCTTGGCAATGTGATCGAGCGCCTGCGCAAAACCAAGGATGAAGACGAGATTACACGGATCGAAGCCGCCTGTAAGATTTCGGGCGAATCCTTCGAGCGCATCCTGCCGCGTATCCATGAAGGAATGACGGAAAAGGAGCTTGCCCGTATTCTTGAGTTTGATATGCTGGAGCATGGTGCGGACAAGATGGGCTTTGCCGTGATCGCCGCGGCGGGTGTTAACGGTTCCAAGCCGCATGCCGTACCCTCGGATTACCGCATCCGCAGGGGCGATATGATCACGATGGATTTCGGCGCAAAGGTGAAGGGCTATACCGCCGATATGACCCGCACGGTGGCGCTGGGCACACCGAGCGATGAAATGCGCAAAGTATATGAAGTGGTACAAACGGCGCAGGTTATGGCACAGGATGCGGTAAAGGCCGGCGCAAACGGCGCAGCGGTGGATGCGGTTGCGCGGGATTATATTAATGCCCAGGGATATGAAGGCCGTTTTGGTCATGGATTAGGCCATAGTTTGGGGATTGATGTGCATGAGGAACCCCGCTTAAGCATGCTGTCCAAAGATATTCTCAAGGAGAACCAATTGATTACGGTGGAACCCGGCATCTATCTGCCGGGGATCGGCGGGGTACGCATCGAGAATACGGTGGTTGTGGAAAAATACGGCTGCCGCTCGCTTATAACACCGACAAGAGAGTTAATCATTCTATAAAAAGGAAAATGATCGGAGGAAAACCGCATGATTACGGCTGGTGAATTCAGAAAAGGGATTACAATTGAATGGGACGGCGGTGTGTGGAACATCGTTGACTTTCAGCATGTGAAGCCCGGCAAAGGTGCCGCGTTTGTACGCACCAAGATTAAAAACATTATGACAGGCGCCGTGGTGGAGCGCAGCTTCAACCCCACGGACAAAATGCCCCGCGCTATTGTGGAAACCAAAGAAATGCAGTATGTGTACAACGACGGCGATCTGTACTACTTTATGGATTTGGAAACCTATGAGCAGCTTCCGCTCAACCACGAGCAGGTAGAGGACGCCATTGCGTTCGTTAAAGAGGGCAGCAACGTAACCATGCGCTTTTTCAAGGGCTCGGCCTTCAGCGTTGAGCCGCCGAACTTTGTGGAGCTTGAGGTTACCGATACCGAGCCCGGCTTTAAAGGCGATACCGCCAGCAATACCTATAAACCGGCTACGCTGGAGACCGGTTTTACGGTGCAGGTTCCGCTGTTTATCAACATTGGCGATCACATCCGTGTAGATACCCGCGTGGGAGAATACATGGAACGATGCTGACCGCATCCCGCGTGTAAAGGGCGGGGGAAAGGGGAGCTTATGAAAGGGATTACCGATCGTACGTCTTATCTTCGCGGGCTTGCCGAAGGTCTGGGGATCGACAAGGAAAAGGCTGAAAACAAGCTCATGCTGGAGATGCTGTCCGTTATGGAGGAAATGGCATCCAAAATTCAGGAACTGGACGGTGATTTGGACGAACTGGATGAGTATGTGGCATCCATGGAAAACGATTTAAGCGATCTGGAAGATACCGTGTATGAAGACGCGGATGAAGACGAGGCGGATGACGACTTTGAGGATTTCGATGAAGATGAAGAAATCGCCGTCAACTGTCCGCACTGCGGCAAGGAATTTACCATTATAGCCGGAGACGTCAATTTTGATGATGATATCATCTGCCCGGCTTGCGGCGAAAACATACTGGATTCCGGCGACGAATAAACAATACAACAGCAAACAAAAAGCGCCCTTTCGTTATTGATGCGAAAGGGCGCTTTGCTGTCGATTCATTAAGCCAGCGATCGATATCCGAGCTTGGCGCCGCAGCTTTCACGGATGATCAGCGCCGGCGCGCGCACCAGCGTTACGGGGGCTTTCTGGTTTTGCGAGCTGGACACCAGTTCCACAACCGCGGTACGGGCGCGCTCTTCGGAAAACAGGTCGATGGTTGTCAGCGGCGGCATGGTATGCGCACTGAAATAGTTGTTGTCGCAGCCGATCAGCGCCATGTCCTGGGGAAGCGTCAAGCCCATGGAGCATAACTGATGGATGGCACCCACCGCAACCAAATCGCTGAAGGCAACGATGGCGGTTGGCCAGCGGTCACGCGGGATGGTGGTCAGCATGCGAAGTACGGCGATTTCACCGGTTTCCGCCGAAAAGCCGGAAGCACCGTGATACGCGTCGTCTTTGACGAGGCCGAACTCCTCCACGGCGCGCAGATAGCCGCGGGCGCGGGCGCCGGATGATTCCAACGTCTGGTTGCCGCCGATGAACGCAATCCGGTGATGACCGAGCATGTGCAGGTGCTGTACGGCCTGAAACATCGCCGTTTCCAGATCGTTGTGCAAAAATGTGCAGTTCACGTCTTCCAGCGGCGGAGAAATGGCAACCAGCGGCATATATTCCATCAGCAGATTAAGCGCGGGAGCAAGGTCGGCACGCTCCGCTTCAAACACGCCGCCGATATACAGCGCGCCCCGCAGATGCCAGTGAATGATTCGCTTGGCAATTTCGATCATATCGTAATCTTCACCGTCAAGCAATTGGAACAGCATAGTTTGAAATCCATGGTGCTTCGCTTCGCGGTTGGCGGCGGAAAGAATACGGCCCCAATATTGGCCGCTGGTTTCGGGAATGATCACCGCAAAGGTTTGATGCGCCAGGGAAACCTGCTGCCGGACGCTCTGCGGGGTTGAAAAGTTGTGTGCACGGGCGATAGCCTCTACTTTGGCTCGTGTCCTGGCACTTACGTTTTTATGGCCGGAAAGGACGCGGGAGACGGTGGAAGGCGCTACGCAGGCTTCTTTGGCAATGTCATAAATAGTCGGCTTCTTTGGCATAACGGATCCTCTCTGCTGCTTAAAATACCGGGATTGCACAAGGACAGAATATAGTATAACGGAAGCGAATCAATAAATCAAGCAAAATGGAACAAGTTCCATAATTGTGTGAAAATAGTTGAAACTTGTAACAATAAAATGTTGACAATGGTAAATACGTATGCTATATTGACATCAATTAAGGCGAATATATGGATTGTATGCAATTTACTGGCCAAAAATTGGAACAAGTTCCATATTGTACGCTAAAAAATCAAGGAGGAAAATGGATAATGAAAAAAATCGTTTCTCTCTTACTGGCAGCCCTGTTGCTGGTTGCGATGTTTTCCGGTGCTTCCGCATTGGCAGATGAAAAACGCGTTGTGAAAGTAGCGTCGTGGGATGTTTACAGCACGGCTGCAAATTACCATGCGGCAATCAAAGACGGTTTTGAAGCTGTTTATCCGGACATTGAGATCGAGTGGGTGGACCTGGCGTCCCAGGACTATAAAACACTTGCAACCTCCATGCTGTCCGCGGGCGACCAAACAGACGTGTACATCGTCAAAGAAATCACCGATTTGCAGAAATGGGCAGATCAGGGTTTCCTGGTTTCGCTGGATGATCTGGTAGCTGCTGATGACTACAACCTCTCTAACTACGCGGGAATGGATGAAATGTGCCGTGTTGCCGACGGCACGCTGGATGCGCTTCCGTTCCGCAGCGACTTCTGGGTGCTGTACTACAACAAAACGCTTTTTGACGCGGCGGGGATCGCGTATCCCACCAACGACATGACGTGGGAAGAATATGCCGATCTTGCCAAGGCGATGACCAGCGGCGAAGGCATTGATAAAATCTACGGCACACACTACCACACGTGGCTGAGCGCCGTGGTTGACTGGGCGGTATGCGGCGTGGATTACACGCTGGCTGACGGCAATTACGACAATCTCAAGTATTTCTATGAGCTCTATCAGGATCTGGAAGATGCGGGAGCGTGCATGGAATATGGGGAACTGCGGGCCTCCGGCCAGCATTACACAAGCGCGTTCTACCAGGGCAATATCGCGATGCTGCCGATGGGTTCCTGGCTGATCGGCACCCTGATTCAGGAAAAAGCCAACGGAACCTTCGATTTCGATTGGAGCTTTGCTTCCGTACCGCATATGGATGGCGTAGCCGCAAAATCTTCTTTTGGTAACATGACGGCGATCTCCATCTCCCAAAACGCCGCCAATCCGGAGGATGCCTGGACGTTTATTAAATGGCTTGCCGGAGAAGAAGGCGCAAAAGCGCTGGCTGCCGTTGGCACCCGTCCCGCTTATGTGAGCGATGCCGTGGCTGCTACCTATGCATCTGTGGAAGGCTTCCCCAACGACGCAACGGCGCTGGATGCGCTGGTACCCAGCAGCGTAAGCCTGGAATGGCCTCCGGGAGAGCTTGTGCCGCAGCTGCAGACCGTGGTTAATGAAGAGCATACCGGTATCATGAGCCGCGAGTACACCATTGACGAAGGCATTGAATACATGAACGAACGTGCCGCCGAAATCATCGGCGAGTAAAAAGCAAATTAACCTAGACGATGGGGAGGAGGGTTCTCCTCCCCATTCTTTACGCAAGCAAAGGAGGCACTAAAGATCATGGCCCAGAACAGCCAGGCGGCGCCGCGCAGAAGAATGAGCAAATTGCAGCGCAAAAATACGCTGATCGCATATTCCTTTCTGGCTCCGAATTTTATCGGATTTATTATCATCACGATGGCTCCGATTCTGTTTTCGATCGTATTGTCGTTTATCAACTGGAACGGCGGAGTGCTGGAAAACATGAGTTGGGCAGGATTGGATAACTTTCGGGAGATCTTTACGAATTTTAATTTCAAGCGTTCCGATCTTGGCATTACGTTGAAAAACACGGTGCTGTATGCGCTGGCAACCGTGCCGCTGACCATTGTATTCGCGCTTTCCTTTGCCATGCTGCTCAACAAAGCGGTAAAGGGTGCGAGCTTCTTCCGGTTTGTGTTTTTCTTTCCGTATGTCGCGTCCATTGTTGCGGTTTGCGCATGCTGGAATTACCTGTTGATGAAATATGGTATCGTCAATACCTTTTTAAACTCTATTGGCTTCAATTTCACAAAATCATGGACACAGAGCCGAAGCCTAGCCATGTGGGCGCTGATCATCGTTGCGGTTTGGCGCGGGGCCGGATACTACATGATCATGTATATTGCGGGATTGCAGAATATCCCCAATGAACTTTATGAGGCAGCGACCGTAGACGGCGCAAAAGCGTTTCAGAAGTTCTGGAAAATTACGCTCCCCATGCTTACGCCGACTACGTTTTTCGTAACAATTATGACGACGATCCAATGTTTCAAGGTGTTTGATACCGTTGTATTGATGACGGAGGGCGGCCCCGGCCGTGCGACAAAAATGCTGGTGAATTACATTTTTGACTTGAGCTTTAACCAAATCAAGTACGGTGTGGCAAGCGCTGTAGCGATGGTACTGTTTGTGGTTGTGCTGCTGATTACCATCTTCCAGTTCCGCGCCGAAAAGAAATGGGTTAACTACTTTTAGGGAGGAGGAGAACGATGACAACGATTTCATTAACACAAAAAAGGTATAAAACCAAAGCCGGCCGGATTGTCACAGAAACGCTGAAAATTCTCTTTCTGTTGTTTTTTCTGGTGCTGGCGCTCCTGCCGTTTGTATGGATGCTTTCCGCTTCCCTGAAGTTGGATAAAGATGTGTTCCGCTATCCGATCGAATGGATACCGTCGGTACGGCATTGGGAGAATTATGTGGAGATCTGGCAGCAGGTACCGCTGCTTACGTATTTCAAAAATACCGCGCTGCTTTCCATCGGCGTTACCGTTATGCAGATTCTGACTTCCAGTTTTGCTGCTTATGCGTTTGCCAAGATGCAGTTTCGGGGACGGGACGTGCTGTTTCTGTGCTACATCGGCACCATTGCCATTCCGTGGCAGGTATATATGCTGCCGCAGTTTATCATGATGCGGTACATGGGACTGTACGATACGCTGCTGGCGCTGCTTGTGCTGCAAAGCTTCTCGGCGTTCGGCGTGTTCTTGATGCGGCAGTTTTTCCTCAGTGTGCCCTCCGAGCTATGCGAGGCGGCGCGCATTGACGGGCTGAGCGAATACGGCATTTGGGCGCGTATCATGCTCCCGCTCAGCAAGCCTGCCATTGCTACCTTGATTATATTTACCTTTGTGGGGACATGGAACGATTTCATGGGCCCGCTGATCTATCTGCGCAGCGATTCGGTCAAGACCATTCAGGTTGGCCTGCGGCGATTTATCCAGGAGTACTCCAGCGAGTTTAACCTCATCATGGCGGCGTCGCTTTGCTCGATCATTCCCGTAGCAATTGTATTTTTATTTATGCAGCGTTACTTTATTGAAGGAATTGCAACAACCGGTATCAAAGGTTAATAGGTAATTTTCAAATATAACAAAGAAGAGGTACCGTATGATCCATACGATCGGACACAATCCAATGAAAACACGGCATGACGTGGAGCAGGCAGCCATGGAGATGCTAAATCCGCTGCTTTCGCTGCTGAGCCCCGGATGCGCAAGGCTGCATCTGGGGGATACCGGTGCGTATTATCCCGCATCGATTGCGGAAATGGAAGCGTTTGCACGTCCGCTGTGGGCAATTATCCCGATGCTGGCCGGACAGTGCGAATGCGTACTGCCTGTTTGGGAAAAATGGAAGCAGGGGATTATTAGCGGATCCGATCCCGGGCACCCGGAATACTGGGGCGACGTACAGGATTATGACCAGCGCCTGGTGGAAATGGCTGTGTTTGGCATGGGTATGGCAATGATACCGGAGACATTCTTTTTTACGCTGCCAAAGTCTGCACAGGAGAACCTGTATCGCTGGCTGAACCAGATTAATCAAAAGGATATGCCAAAGAACAACTGGGTGTTCTTCCGTGTTCTGGTCAATATGGGGTTTGAAATCTGCGGCCTTCCGTTTGACCAAAAGCGGCTGAACGAAGATTTTGCGCTGATTGATGCGCATTACGAAGGGGACGGCTGGTATTACGATTATATGGACCAGCGCGATTACTACATTCCGTGGGCGTTTCAGTTTTACGGGTTGGTATATTCCCACCTTATGCCGCATACAGATAACGCGCAAAAGCTGATCGAGCGTGCGAAACTGTTTGCGCCTGATTTTGCCTGCTGGTTTGCCGCTTCCGGCGAAGCGATCCCGTTTGGCCGCAGTCTGACGTACCGCTTTGCGCAAAGCGCGTTTTTTGCCGCGCAGGCGTATGCCGGCGCCATAACCGATCGCATCGGTTATGGCGAAATGAAATATATCCTGCTGCAGAATTTCCGAAATTGGTTTCAGCAGCCGATCTTCACGCGCGACGGTGTGCTGACCATCGGGTATCATTACCCCAATCTGATCATGGCGGAAGGATATAACGCGCCGGGATCGCCGTACTGGGGCATGAAAACATTCCTGTGCCTGGCAATGCCGGATAGCCATCCGTTTTGGCAGGCGGAGGAAATAGCGCCGGTCCTGCCGGATGTCAGCCCGCAAACACATGCGAGGCAGCTGATTGTCCGCACGGAAAACGGCGGGCATGTGACGGCTTACCAGGCGGGCAACCATTGTGTGGAGCACTCGCACAGCGAAGCAAAGTATGAGAAATTTGCTTACTCCACGGCGTTTGGCTTCAGCGTGTCCAAATCCCGCATGCTGTTGAAGGCCGGTGCGTTTGACAGTATGCTTGCCGTTAGTCCGGACGGTGTATCGTGGCATCCGCGCTATGGCTGTGAATCGTTTGCGATCAATGAGCATAGCGTTGTGACTGTGTGGAAGCCCATGCCGGGGGTAACGGTGAAAACGGAGATTATCCCCATCGGAATGTGGCACGTCCGCAGGCATTATATTCATACCGATACGGAGATTATGGCCGCGGAAGGCGCGTTTGCCATTGGCGCGGAGGGCGGCAGCAAAGAGATAATCCAGGGCAAAGGGGCGGCTGTGATTACGCGGGGCGGAATCACCGGCATCAAAGCGCTGCAGGGGTATGGCTCCGCAGCGGTGATTTGGCCGGAGCCTAATACCAACCTGATGGCGCCGCGTACGCTACTGCCGATGCTAAGCGCGACGCTGAAACCTGGAGAACATACGCTGGTATGTGCGGTGCTGGGGAGCGTTTCGGATGATTTTAGCCTATGGCAAACAATCCCCGGGGAGGTATCGCAACTTGGATAATTGGGCTGAAAACGTATGGGACCGACTGGCACAGAAATATAAAAAATCCGCGGCACTGGCAGCCGCACAGGATATCATTCCCTACAAAAGCGACGGTGCCCGATGGGCGTGCGCACCCTATGAAGACGATGCATGGTGGACGGGCGGTTTCTGGCCCGGCCTGATGTGGCAGCTGTATGCGGCAACCAAACAGGAGATCTTCCGCTCGGAAGCCCTGCGCGTGGAAGCGCGGCTGACCAAAGAGTTATGCTGGTTTGAACGCTTGTACCATGATGTGGGGTTTATGTATCTGCTTTCCTGCGGCGCTGACTGGCTGCTTAACGGCGACCGCGATTCCAAGCGCAATCTGCTGCATGCCGCCACCATCCTGGCGGGACGGTTTAACCTGACCGGCGGTTATATCCGCGCCTGGAATGAAGACAAAGCCGGTTGGGCGATCATCGACAGTATGATGAACCTGAACCTGCTTTTTTGGGCGAGCCGCGAAACATGGGATCCGCGCTTTGAACAGATCGCTGTCAGGCATGCCGATACGGTAATCCGCGAATTTGTGCGGGAAGATGGTAGCTGCAACCATATCGTGATCTTCGATCCGGACACGGGCAAGCCAATCTCCAAGCCCGGCGGGCAGGGATATGCCGAAGGCTCGAGCTGGAGCCGCGGGCAGGCATGGGCGCTGTACGGCTTTACCCTTGCGTATCTGCATACCGGCCTCTCGCGGTATTTGGATACCGCCTGTAAAATCGCAGATTACTTTATCGTTAACATTCGTCCCGACGGATTGACGGACTGTGATTTTCGGCAGCCTGCCGGCAAGGACAGGATAGATAATATTGCGGCGGCCTGCGCGGCCTGCGGGCTGATTGAGCTTAGCCGGCTGCGCGAGGTGAAGCGGCCGCAGGAATATAACGATGCGGCGCGGCGTATGCTGCGGGCGCTGGACACACTGTGTGCCGATTATACCGATCGTACCCCGGGCATATTGCAAAAATGCACGGCGGCTTATCACGACGACGGCGCGGGAACCCATATCAATATCGTATACGGCGACTATTTCTATGCCGAGGCATTGGCAAAACTGAGAGGATGCGATCCCATGCTGTGGATGTGTCAAAAGCCCGATTGAGCATCTCCGGGGGGATTTGGAACACAATACAGGAAGCCGGCCGCTTACTTGAGCATGTTCCATCGTCTGTGATTGCGAATATTCCTTCAGCCGACAGGCCAAATCCTTGGCATGCCCGCTGATGGATACAATTTCTTCCTGCTTCTTGTTGCGATTGCTTTATCACAAGAATTATTAATGGAAAAAACTTGAAAGCCATAAAAAAATGAAATATACTTTATGGAAATGCGGTAGTTTCGGCTGGGAAATACATCAGCTGGAGGTGAACCGGAGTTGCATTTTCAATACATACCTTACCTATGGCTATTGGCGATGTCCTTGGTTATATTGTTGTATTTGGCTTTTTATTCCTTGCACTTCCAGAAGGTGACCGGAGCGAAAACATTCAGCATATGCATGTTTATTTTCTCGTTTTGGGTCGTTTGCAATGGGCTGGAAATGGCCGGAACCGATTTGCCAACAAAGCTTTTCTGGGCGAACATGCAGTATTTTGCCTATACAACGATACATATATTCTGGCTGTACATGGTGCTTCAATTTACGGCTTCCGCAAAATGGACGAGGCTGCGCCGTATCCTGCCACTTTTTATCATACCGCTGATTTTTATTATCCTTGTCTGGACAGACCAATATCACGGTTTGATCCGATATGGATTTTCTCTGGATTACAGCGGCAGCTTTCCGGTGATTAAGAAGTCATATGGCCCGCTTTACTGGATCCATCCTATCTACGGATATTCAATCGAGCTGATCTCCATTCTATTGATCGCAAGGGCCGCCATATTCTTGAAATCAATCTACCGCAGACAGGCGATCGCGCTGCTGGTAAGCCCGATCATCAGCATCGTCCCAAGCATCCTTTATGTATTTAAGCTAAGTCCGGTCAACAACATCGATATAACGCCCGTATTCCTGGGTATATCCGGTATCGTCGCGGCGGTTGGGCTCTTCCGATACCAGCTGTTTGCCATTAATCCCATCGCACGGGAGGTGGCGGTCGATAACATGAACATCGGGATGTTGGTTATCGACAGCCATGATATCGTGGCTGATATCAACAAATGTGCCAGACAGCAGCTAGGATGTGAGGAGAACAGCGTTGTTGGCGCAAAGGTCGAAGATGTTATTTCCAAAATCAACATCAAATGGAGCTATCTGCTCAATAACAGCCTTATGGAATACCGGGCAGCGACCGCACAAACACCGGAAGAACGCTATTATGAGGTGCAGCGGCTTCCCGTATACAGCAAACAGGATATTCGGGCCGGAAATGTTATTTTGATTCGGGATGTAACGGAGATCAGAATCGCACAAAAATACATACTCGATCAAAACAGCAAGCTTGCGGTATCCGCGGAAAGAGAAAAGCTGGCCAGGGATTTGCATGATAATCTCGGTCAGGTTTTCGGATTCATCAATCTGCAGGCGCAAGGTATTCAAAATGAGCTTTCCTATGCCGATACGGAAAAGATAAATCAGGACCTGGAAAAGCTTGTCGCCGCAGGGCAGGCCGCGCACAAGGAAATCCGAAACTATATCCACACGGTAAGAAACGCTCCTACTAAGGTGGATTTTGAAACGGAGATAAAAAAGGAAATTGAAGCCTTTAGGGCACACACGAAAATAGATGTGTTTCTTGATATAACCGGAATAGACGTGTGGAATGAAATTGAAGGCAATCCAAAGACAATTCTGCTGAATATTTTGAAGGAAGCGCTGAATAATATCAGAAAGCATGCCAGGAATGCCAGGCATGCGATTGTATCCTTCCGTTGTGAAAAGGACAGACTATGTTGTACGATCGAAGATGACGGGGATGGATTTGACGCCGATGCAATAAGTGACGGGCAGTTTGGATTAAGAATAATGCGTGAACGCGCGTTTGAAATTGGAGCGGACATTGAAATAGATACCCAACCCGGAGAAGGGACCCGTATTCTATTGAAAATTCCTTGCACTAAAAGAGGCGATATGAATGCTATCCAAAATCCTATTGGTTGATGACCACCAGTTATTTTCTGATGGACTTGCGTTCCTGCTGGATACATACGGGTATCAGGTAGTCGGAACGGCAAAAAACGGTTTTGAGGCGCTTGAACAAGCCAGACTTTTAAAACCGGATATCATTTTAATGGATGTCATTATGCCGGACTGCAATGGTATTGAGGCGCTGAAACTGATAAAAGCGCAAATGCCCAATATAAAAATCGTTATGCTTACCACCTCCGAGGAAGATGAAGACCTGTTTGAGGCGATAAGGCTTGGGGCTTCAGGTTATCTGCTCAAAAGCCTGAACCGTGAAGAGCTTGCGGACATGCTGCGGGGCTTGGAAAATGACGGCGTGCCGATTACGCCAAAGCTTGCGCTGCGTTTGCTGAAGGAATTCAGGAGCCATGATAAAGACATTGCTGTTCCAGCGAGAAAAAATTCCGCAATGGAAAGCAAGCTGTCGGAGCGTCAGGTTGAGGTGCTGGAAGGGGTCGCCAAAGGAATGACCTATAAAGAAATCGGTTCGGCGCTGGGCATTACAGAACGGACCATCAAGTATCACATGGGAAAAATCATCGAGGCTCTGCATTTAAAAAACAGAGCACAGGTTATTGCTTACGCGTCTGAACAGGGGTGGACGGACAACGCAAAATAAAAGGTAGCGATCATTGCAAAAGTACAGTCTTGTTTATCAGACTGTACTTTTTTTCTTGCCTGTGCTGTTCTTTCGGACATTGTCGGTTTTGTGAGGATTGTATAAAATTGTTATGGCAGATATTGTATATGATCCCTGCGCTGATTTATACAGGCAACGAGCGCAGTTACTGCACAAAGATGAATTGAGGGACAAACGGAATGAGAACAAAATGGTTTTTGAGTGCGTTGCTGTGTGTGGCGCTGGCGTGTGTCCTGCTGCCGGTAACGGTGCTGGCAGCTGATCATATTGTTACCCTGGCGGATGGCGAGATCAATGCTGATATCTCTATTTACGCTTCGGGAAGCGATGATATTATGGTTACATCCATAGTTGGAACGACATCGTTTCCCAAGACGGATATGATTATCATACAGGGATCGACAACAAAGTATAAAGTAACGGTGGACTCCGGCGTTACCGCAAATATTACGCTTGATAATGTAACCATTGACTTGTCACTGGTAAGCGATACCTGCGCGTTTGACATGACCGGCGCAGCCGTGAACCTGACACTGATAGGGAATAATGTACTGAAAAGCGGAAACAGGGAAGCAGGTCTGCAATGCCCGGAAGGCACAACGCTGACCATTGCGGACGGTACGGATGATGAATCGGGAAAGCTTACAGTAACCGGCGGCGGCAGCAGCGCGGGCATTGGCGGCAATCCCAACGAAAGCGGCGGCACTGTGATTATCAACAGCGGCGATGTGACGGCTATCGGCGGCCGACTCGGCGCTGGATTGGGCGGCGGTTATGATGGCTGCGGCGGCACGGTGACCATCAGCGGCGGCACGATAACGGCTACCGGCGGCACCGGCGGCGCAGGCATCGGCGGTGGTGACGGCAATAACGGCGGCGGCAATATCCACGGCGGCGACGGCGGCACGGTAACCATCAGCGGCGGTACGGTAACGGCCAACGGCGGCCAATATGCAGCGGGCATCGGCGGCGGCAATGATGGAGCGGGCGCCACGGTAACTATCAGCGACGGCACGGTAAAAGCTACCGGCGGAACCAGCGGCGCAGGCATCGGCGGCGGCGTTGGCAATAACGTGGGCGGAAACAGCAACTGCGGAAGAGGCGGCGTGTTCACCATGACCGGCGGCATAGTGGAGGCCACAGGCGGCCAATATGCCGCGGGTGTCGGCGGCGGCAATGGCAGCGCCACTATTGACGGCGCAGGCGACGGCGGCAGTATCAGCATCGGCGGCGGCACACTGACGGCCACAGGCGGCTCAAACGGCGGCGCAGGCTTGGGCGGCGGGTCCAACGGCAACGGTACGACCGACGGCGGCAGTATCATTATCAGCGATGGCACGGTGACGGCCAGCAGCGTTTCTTATGGCGCCGGATTGGGCGGAGGTTACCATGCAAACGGCACCGGCGAAAACGGCAGTATCACCATCAGCGGCGGAAAAGTAACGGTTACGGGCGGCCAATACTGCGCAGGTATTGGCGGCGGTTCCAGCGGCAGCGGCACCGGCGGCGGCGGGACTATCACCATCAGCAGCGGCGAGGTCGAGGCCACGGGCGGCGACTATGCGGCAGGGATCGGCGGTGGGTATATTGGCAGCGGCACAGGTGCGGGCGGCAGTATCACCATCAGCGGCGG
>Ga0116152_10002578_pt1 | contig 14739 bp, 13 predicted proteins | sample AD_UKC119_MetaG_FD_89894 | JGI IMG/M metagenome (GOLD analysis project Ga0116152, IMG submission 89894) | Active sludge microbial communities of municipal wastewater-treating anaerobic digesters from Hong Kong - AD_UKC119_MetaG | ecosystem: Engineered > Bioreactor > Anaerobic > Digestate... | reverse complement strand
GGACCAACACCAGGACCAACACCAGGACCAACACCAGGACCAACACCAGGACCAACACCAGGACCAACACCAGGACCAACACCAGGACCAACACCAGGACCAACACCAGGACCAACACCAGGAGATTAAGTCAGCATACTAGAGAAGATATTATAATAATGAAAAGAATAAATAATAAAAAGGATGCGATACATAGTGGATGATTTATTTTTAGTACCAGCAAATAGTAAGAAGGGAACTTTAATATTTGGATTATTTTTAAAGGTAGACCTAATAATTATGGGAGTAGGAGTAGCAACAACTTTTCTTTTACTTCTCATATTTGGGGCTCCGGGATTATGGTTATCAATATTATTTTTGCTCCCTTCACTTATTGCAGCGATGCTAGTATTTCCAATGCCAAACTATCATAATGTTAGAACGTTTCTAGGAGAGATGATAGAATTTTATTCGGGACTAAGAAAATATATTTGGAAGGGTTGGTGTTATAAAGAATGAATAATAGTGGGAATAATCAAGTTAATAATGGTCAAGTAAATGCTGCTTCTAATAAGGGAAGTCAGACAGCGAGAAGTGTTAATTCTCAAAGAAAACCTAATAATGGTCCAGCATACTTGACAGAAAATTGGTTGCCGATTACTGGAATTGGTAATGGCATGATAACTAATAATAAAGGAGAAAAGATAACGGGTATAAAAATACAGCCTAGAAATATTTTTATACTTGATGCAAATTCTCAAAGTAATGTGTTAAATCAGTTACAGACATTTTATAATATGATAGATTTTGAAATATGGTTAGTTATAGCAGACAAACCAGTTGATATTACGGTATACTCATCAAATATGCAAATACTATATAATGAATGTCAAAATCAAGCAGTTAGAAAGCTCATTTTGCAAGACATTGAAAAAGGTAACATGTTTATGAATAATGACGTCATTGATACAGAATACTTTATTTTATTTAAAGAAAAGAATCTGGATCTACTACAGAAAAAGATACGTATGATGATTAATGCACTTGCAGGAAGTGGACTTATTGCAAGTCAAACATCGAATGAAGATTTAAGAACGATACTTGATAATTTCTTAAATGGTGGAAGAAGATTTAATACGGGGACGGTGATGCCACAATGATGAAAAGTGAGATAGCACCAAAAGGAATGCAATTTAATTCAAGCGATTTTGTAATAAGTGATAAGTATGCAACGATATTAACAGTTGTTTCTTATCCTAGAACAATATATGTAGGATTTTTGTCAAATTTAAGTTCAATGCCAGGCATTAAAGTTGTTATTAAACATATTCCAGTTCCATTTTCAACGTTATCAAAAATGTTAAATAAACAAATAGCGGGGCTTGATGCAAGACGTCAAGAAGAAAAAGACAGAACCATTCAAGAGAGAATTAATCAAGATTTAGATTCACTAAGAAGTTTTATACAACAACTTGCAGCATCTAAAGCTCGCATATATGATTTTCAATTACATATTATGATAACTGCCGATACTAAAGAAGCGTTAGAACTTAGAAAAGCAGATGTTATGAGTTATATAGATAGTATGGAACTAAGGTCAGTATCACTTAGATTTGAACAAGAAAAAGTGTTAAAATCAATGATACCAATATTTCCAAAGCAAGATGTTGAAGATAGAATAGGAAATATTATTCCATCTCCAACCATTGCAGCAATGTATCCATTTATATTTGATAGTGTAAAAGATCCTGGTAATGCAATACTATTTGGAGTTGATTTCTCAGGTGGAGTTATATTATTTAATCAATTTTTATATCAAATAAGAAAAGAACACAATCGTAACAATGCAAATATGATTATTCTTGGTACATCTGGTTCTGGCAAATCAACGGCAGCTAAATTAATGCTAAGAGGTGCCATTAGAAATGACTACCAAATTGTTTGCATTGACCCAGAAGATGAATTAAGAGATATGGTACTTAACTTTGATGGAGATGTTATTGACTTAGGCAAAGGTGGAGATTTTGGAATGATAAATCCCCTTGAAGTGCTAGTTGATGCAGATGAAGAGGAAATTGCACAAGGATTAGGCTATACCGTCTTAACTAAAACATTACAATTTTTAAAAGCATTTATGAAATATTATGATCCATCCATCACGGAAGATGTGTTGAATATGTTCAGTGAAATGGTTCAAGAGACTTATAAAAGATTTGAAATAGATTTTAATACAGATTTTTCTAAATTTACATCTGAAATGTATCCAACATTTTCTGATGTATATGCGACTGTAAGTGGTAAGCTTACTTCGCTTACTGAACTTACACAAGAACGTGATGTTATGGAACGTCTTGAACTAAAAATAAGACCATTTACAAAAGAATTGAAATTCTATTTTGATGGTCATACAACTATAACACCTCAAAGCAGTTTCATTGTATTTAATATTAAAGAATTGATGAATGCTGATGTTAATGTTAGAAATGCATTATTCTTTAATGTATTAAAATATGCATGGAGTTTATGCCTAGATATTAGTACAAATACAGTCTTGATGGTTGATGAGGCTCATGTTATACTAAGCGGTGGAAATGTGTTAGGAGCAGATTTCTTAGCGCAAGTTCAAAGACGTGCTAGAAAATATAATACAGGCAATATAATTATTACACAGCAACCAAGTGATTTTACACCACAAGAAGTAATTACGCAAGGAAAAGCAATATTTGATAATGCTTCATATTATTTAGTAATGGGTTTGAAGAAACAAGCAGTAGAAGATTTATCAATGCTAATTGATTTAAATGATAATGAGATGTCTTCAATAAAGAGATATTCTCAAGGACAGGGGTTATTTGTTTGTGGAAGTAGAAGAATGCAAATAGATGTTGTTTTAACAAATGACGAATTAGAGTCATTTGGTAGTGGTGGAGGATTATAATAAACAGGGAGGTAAAGTATGAAATTGAAGTTTAAAGCAGATCCAAAAGATTTCCTGATTTTCGGTGTTTTTGCCTTATTTCTTCTATATATAGTTGCAATAGGCATACTTAATATTAGAAGTTTAGGAGCAACAGGAGAATTTTCGGGATTTAATCCATTTCCAGCATTTGGAAGTGAGTATTTATTGACGACTATAATTTTTTATTTAATAGCATTAGCACTTTTATTTTCAAGTGTTAAATCATACTTTTTTGATAGAGAAAAAGGTGTAGGACTAGACTTTAATAAAAGTGATAAGGGTTATTCTAGATGGTCAAAAGCAAGAGAGTTAAAAAGAGAACTTTCTGAAGTTCATATTACTGATAGAGTTTGCGATCATGCAGGGATTCCACTTATTAATGATGGCAAAACTATGTATGTTGATGATGGCGAGTATCATAATATAGTTATAGGTTCTACTGGATCTGGTAAAACTCAGTGTGTTGTTCACCCAATGGTAAAAGTTCTTGCAAAAAAAGGTGAATCGATGATTATTACTGACCCTAAAGCTGAAATATATCATGAAAATGCAGGGCTTTTAAAGGCACTGGGATACAACATAATTGTTCTTAATTTTCGTGAACCACAAAAAGGTAATATGTGGAATCCACTTGCGATGCCATATAGATTATATAAAAGTGGGAATACAGATAAAGCAATGGAATTATTAGACGATGTTGCACTTAACATTTTGTATGAGGAAGGAACTAATTCTGAACCTTTTTGGGAAAAGACATCAGCTGACTATTTTGCGGGGTTAGCACTTGGCTTATTTGAAGATGGTAAAGAAGAAGAAGTAAATATAAATAGCATTAGCGTTATGACATCAGTTGGTGAAGAACGCTTTGGAGGAAACTCTACATACATTAAAGAATATTTTAATATGAAAGATCCTGCTGGGGCAGCATATACGAGCGCATCAGGAACTGTTATGGCGCCTAATGAAACAAAAGGCGGAATTATTTCAACATTTAAACAGAAAATAAGGCTATTTGCATCTCGTGAAAATTTATCAGAGATGTTATCAATTAGTGACTTTGATATGGAATCAATTGGAAGACAGAAGACAGCAGTTTTTCTAATAATCCAGGATGAGAAGAAAACATATCATGCCCTTGCAACAATTTTTGTAAAACAATGTTATGAGGCCTTAATTGATGTTGCAATGGCCTCACCAAAAGGAAAACTTCCAGTTAGAACAAACTTTATTTTGGATGAGTTTGCCAATATGCCACCTTTAAAAGATGTTACAACCATGATCACAGCGGCAAGATCACGTCAAGTTAGATTTACATTATTTATTCAAAATTTTGCACAATTAAATCAAGTCTATGGTAACGAGAATGCGGAGACTATTAGAAGTAACTGTGGTAATTTATTATATTTAATTACAACAGAGCTAAGAGCACTAGAAGAAATATCAAAGTTATGTGGTGAAGTTAAGTCAAAAACTGATGATAAAACAGCCTCAACGCCACTTGTTACGGTCAGCGATCTACAAAAATTGGCCCAATTTGAGTGCATTATTCTTCGCGTTAGATTAAATCCCTTTAAAACAAAATTGACCCCTAATTTTAAAATAAATTGGGGTGACAAAAAGTATCAAGCATCGGAATTCGTGCAAAGAGAAAAAAGACCAATTAGTGTATTTGATTTAAGAGAATTTGTAAAAGAAAAGAAAAAAAGTAAAATAATGGGAATGATTGATGAAAATGGTAATCAAGGTAATATGGAAGGATTTAATCCTTTTGAGAATAGAATGCCACAAGCACCTAAAAAATTATTTCCGGATGAGCCAAATTCTCCACTCAATATAGATGATTTGGTTAAAAAGATAGATGCCAAGATAGCAGAACTTGAAGAGGAAGAAAAAAAAGAAGCGATAACTGAACAACCTAAAAATGATCAGCCATTAGTTTCACATCAGGCATCAGATCCAATTGTATCAGTAGCGGAAGAAGAAGTTTTAAAACCAATTGTTTCACCTGTTGAGAATGTTCAACCAAAAGAAGAACCAATTGAAAAAGAAACAAAAAAATATATAACAGATGATCAGTTCTTTGATGATTTCTTTGGAGATAATTAAACGCAACCTTGCGTTTTTTCTTTTTAACTAAACCACGTACATATAATATTATAGGAGGTATTATATGTTTAATAATATTGAGATTTCTGAACTAAAAAAAATAATTGGTCGTGTGAATATTATTGATATAAGAGATAATTATATATTTAAAATGGGCAATATTCCAACATCTAAAAACATTCCTATGAATTTTATTACAACTAATCCAGGCGAATATTTAAATAATTCAATTACATATTACATATATTGTGAACAAGGAATAAGAAGTGTACAGGTATGTAAAAAATTATCATCATTAGGTTATAAGGTAATAAATATAATAGGTGGATATCAATTATATATAAAAAATTAAAGTATAGCTAACATAATATTATATGATATAATTATTTATGTTATAGGAGTTAATATGGAAGCAATTACAAAATTTATATATAGCATAGTTAATATCTTACAAGGACTAGGAATATTTGGAGGTTTTGTATTAGTATTATTAGAGTCAATTATTCCAATTTTGCCACTTGCACTTTTTATAGGTGTTAATTGTATTAGTTATGGTTTTTGGATAGGAAGTATTATATCTTGGATGGCAACTATTACTGGATGTATTGTTTCTTTTATCCTATTTAGAACTCTTTTTAAACACAAATTTTATTTTCTTTTTAAAAAGAATAAAAAAGTACAAAAAAAAGCAGAATATTTTATGCAAAAGATGGGGAATATGGACTTTAATGCTTTAGTTGTATTAATCGCAATACCTTTTACGCCAGCATTTATAATAAATATTGCAGCAGGATTATCAACTATGTCATATAAAAAATATATTTGTGCTCTATTAATTGGAAAGATTGCAATTGTATATTTTTGGGGATTTGTAGGAACAAATTTTATTGAAAGTATACAAGAACCCAACAAGATAATTATTATAGTGGGTATGGTGTTTTTAGCATTTGTGGCATCAAAAGTGTTTGAAAATTTAGTAAAAGTAGAGGAGGAATAAACATGGAATATGTAATATTAGGAATTCTTATTGTAATATTAGTATTAGTAATTATATCATTATTTAAAAATATTAATGAAAGTAACATTACCGAAAGATTAGGGAAGATGGAATTATCAATAACAAAAGAGCTAGGAGAATTTAGAAATACTTTTTCAAAAGATATAAAAGATGACTTTGAAAAATTAAATGATAAGATAGAAATAAGATTGAATCTTATAAATGATAAGGTAAATGAAAGATTAGATCAAAATTTTGATAAGACAAATAAAACTTTTATGAATGTATTAGAAAGATTATCTAAGATTGATGAAGCTCAAAAGAAAATAGATAATCTCTCTAATGATATTATATCTCTTCAAGGAATACTTACTGATAAAAAGACAAGGGGGATATTTGGCGAGGTAAATTTATATCACATACTTGCCAATGTGTTTGGTGAGGGAAATAATAGTATATATCAAACTCAATATAAGTTACCAACAGGCGATATAGCGGATTCTATTTTATTTGCACCAGAACCTCTTGGCACAATTGCCATAGATTCTAAGTTCCCTCTTGAAAATTATCGTATGATGATTGATAAAAATAATACTCAAATTGAGAGAGAACGATATGAAAAACTATTTAAGTTAGATGTTAAAAAGCATATTGATGCAATAGCAGATAAATATATTATTAAAGGTATTACTGCAGATCAAGCTATTATGTTTTTACCAGCTGAGGCTATATTTGCAGAAATCAATGCTCATCATGCAGATATAATTGATTATTCATATCAAAAAAAGGTGTGGATAACATCTCCAACTACTTTAATTAGTACACTTACAGTCATCCAAATGATAATTAAAAATATGGAAAGAGATAAATATACATCAGTTATTCATGAAGAGTTAAACAAACTTGGAATAGAATTTGATAGGTATCGTGCTAGATGGGATAAATTATCTAGAAGCATTGAAACTGTTAATAAAGATGTTTTAGATATTAATAAAACTACTGAAAAAATATCTAAAAGATTTAATTCAATCAATCAAGTAGAGATTGATAATGATAAAGATTTATTAGAATAAGTCGTTAATTACGACTTTTTTTAATGAATTAAATCATAAAATTAAGTATATACTAATTTTGAAGTGAATAGGAGGAACTTATGCAATATGTGTATGATATTATACTTAATTTTAATAAAGAATTGTTAGATTTTTATGAATGGGAAAACGAAGATAAACTTACTCATATAAAAAAGATTCCAATATTTAAAATAAAAAAGGAAGCAATGAATGACATCTTATGCAATATTATTAAAATAGATGAACTATTTTTGCAAGGAATATATTTAAAAACAGAAACTAACGATGGTAGTGGGAAATATCTATCATTGGTTACAGATAGTAGAACTATTATTGCGCTAGCTTTTGATGATGAAGGAGCAGAAATAGCAAGATCATTTTTATTAATAGAGGATGAGATAGATGTACTAAGTATTACTGATAGATTAAAAGAGATAGATATAAATTATAAACTTATTCATATACAACAAAATAATTTAGATTTACTTACTAGAAAAGAAAGAAAAATAAATAAATTTATAATACAAGAATTAAAGTCCCTATACAAAGCAAAAGATTATAATCAAATTAAATATTATTATTATGAATACTTTAATAAGCAAATTGATTCTATAGAGGAGTGCTATAAGCAATTATTAAAGAACGTTAATGAAATTTTTAATGAGCAAAACATGAAAATTTATGATATAATAAAATTGTCATATCAAAATAGCAATTGAATATGTGCTAAATGATATAATGATATATTGAAATAGGAGTTGATAAACATGCCCTTTAAAGAATTTATGGAGTTTTCTAATCCAGAAAAAGCGGGCTATGACATAAAGTCTGCTATTAAACAAGAAGAAAATGGCAAGTCAAGATAATGATATTGACAAATTTAAATTGTTATAATACAATTAGCACATAAAGCGAAGAGTAGAGAAGTAATAAAATGGTTTCTTCTAGAGAAAAAGTGGTTGGTGCAAACTTTTAAGAATAATTTTATGAATAACACTATGAGTGCTTAAAGAATTAAGTAGAATAAGCCGGAGGCATTCGTTATTATGCAAGAGTATAAATTAAGGTGGTACCACGAATAATTCGTCCTTTGGGTGAATTATTTTTTTTAATTTATGGGAGGATTTTATGAAAAAAGATTTAAAAGAAATATTTGAAAGTGATTATACTGGGAAAGAGATAGTAGTAGAGGGATGGGTTAAAAACCACAGAAAACAGAAAGAATTTGGTTTTATTGATTTTTCCGATGGGACTTGTTTTAAAAGATTACAAATTGTTTATACTGATGACCTTAGTGACTTTAATGAAATAGCAAAAATTCATATTGGAAGTGCAGTTAGAATTACAGGTGAACTTGTTAAATCTGAAGGCAAGGGACAAGATGTTGAACTTAAAGCTAGCAAAGTAGAACTTTTGGGAGATTGTCCCGAAGATTACCCAATTCAGCCTAAACCTCATTCAAGAGAGTTTTTAAGAGAAGTTGCGTATTTAAGGCCAAGAGCAAACTTGTTTCAAGCAGTATTTAGGGTAAGAAGTGTTGCTGCAATGGCAATCCATGAATATTTTCAAAGTAATGGATATGTTTATTTACATTCGCCAATACTTACTGCAAATGATTGTGAAGGAGCAGGAGAAATGTTTCAAGTGACAACACTGGACTTAAAAAAAGTTGCAGAAAGTGGAGAAGTTGATTATACCAAAGATTTCTTTGGCAAACCTGCCGCTCTAACTGTATCAGGACAACTTCATGGAGAAGCATATGCTCTTGCATTTAAAAAAATATATACATTTGGTCCAACATTTAGAGCAGAAAATTCTAACACAAAGACACATGCTAATGAATTTTGGATGATGGAACCAGAAATAGCATTTTGTGATATTAACGGACTAATGGACGTTGAAGAAGAAATGTTAAAATTTGTAATTAAATATGTACTTGATCATTGTAAGGAAGAGATAGTATTCTTTGATCAATTTGTTGAAAAAGGTTTACTTGACAAGCTTAATGCTGTATTAACTTCAACTGCCGCTCGCATTACACATAAAGAGGCAATTGATATATTAATTGCTAGTAAAGAAAAATTTGAATTTACACCAAAACATGGAGAAGACTTAGCAAGAGAACATGAAAAGTATTTAACAGAAAAACACTTTCACTCACCGGTATTTGTAAAAGATTGGCCAAAGGATATTAAATCATTTTATATGAGACAAAATGATGATGGAGAAACACTAGCAGGAGTTGATTTATTAGTACCAGGTGCAGGAGAATTAACCGGTGGATCTCAAAGAGAAGAAAGACTTGACAAACTTCTTGCCATTATGAAAGAGCGAAATATGAATTTAGATGAGATAGAATGGTTTGTAAACTTAAGAAAGTTTGGTGGAGTATACCATTCTGGATTTGGAATTGGATTTGAAAGACTAATTATGTATTTAACAGGAGTAGACAATATTAGAGATGTCATACCTTTTCCAAGAACACCTAAATCAATTGAGTATTAAAAAAAGCATTTTGCTTTTTTTTTAGACATAAATGTGATAATATTAAGTTATCAATGATAAGGATGTATAGTTATGGATGGGAATGAAATTAATAACCAACAACAAGGACCATTAAAAGAAATAGCGAAGCAACAGATTAAACAGAAGATTAAATCTGGCTTTTTAGCATTTCTTAAAACGCCTGTTGGTATGTGGATCATGATAATATTACTTATTATTATTGTATTATTTGTAGCTATTATTGTCATATTATTTGCAACAGGAGTTATTTATACAAACGCTGATAGTTCTACAGTAGCATCTGCATATGAAACTGGTATTACTGTAACAGATGCAAATGGTGAAAATGCTGAAACAGTTTCAATTGAAAACTTTGTAAAAGGTGCTGTCTATGCACAAGTTGGCGAAGCAGAGGATAATAATGAATACATTAAAGCAATGTCAGTTATAATTAGGACATATGCTATTACCAGTGCAATGGATGGTGGCAGTATCCAAAATAATACAACCGAAAGCATATATAATGCAAATTATAGTAATAATAGTAATATATCGAGTAACGTCAATAAGACAAAAGGAGAATTTTTGGATGATGATGGGACATTATATGATGTTGATATTACTAGTATTGATAAGGAGCAATTAAAAGATTTAGCATTAGAAGGTAAAACTTATAAAGAAATATTAGCAGCAATGTACGGAGAAGGTATTTCGGTAGGGAAAACTAGTTTAATTAATACTGAAGGATTACAATTGAGTAGTGATGGGAAATTCTATATGAGACTTGGAATGCCACTTAGAACAAATAATTTTTATTATTATCAAGATTCCAATAACTATGGGCGATACTATGAAGGGGAATGTGCTGCTTATGCTACTTGTAGAGCTAAAGAGATATTAGCTTCTATAGAGTCAACTAAAAGTTGGAATGCTAATGTAAATGGTGGCGCTTATTGTAGTACAAGTGATTCTAAAAAATTTAATAGTTCTACAGACTATACCGCTCCAAAACCTGGATCAATTGTATCTTGGGAAAAACCTAATGGTATAAATGGTCAGGGCCATGTTGCAATAATTGAAAAAGTGGAAGGTAACATTGTTACTATTTCGGAGGCTTTTAATAATTTAGGGTCTCTAGGCAACTCTTATATAAGAGCACATGATACTAGTGAAAATAGAAAACAAAATTGTTTGAAAACTGCATGCTTTAGGACAACAACACTTACAATAGAACAAATGAAAAATCGCAAAAGTAATTATATATTTATGTGCTATATATATTTAGTGGAAGAATAGGAGAAATTATGAAAAAGATTTATCTATTATTAATTATTGTTTTTTGCTTTTTATTTACTGGGTGCAGTGCTAAATATAATTTAACAATAACAGGATCATCAATTAAAGAAAATATTGTAATTACTGAAACATCATCTCAAAAATTAAACACAAAATATGATAGTTTAGGTAATGTCACTTTAAAACAGGCATTGCAATATCGTTCACAAGATGTTTTTCCAGCATTTACATATACCGTATATGACTTTGAAGAAAATGAAAAAGTTGATGGAGAAAGTTATTATGATGTTACATGGATTAATCAAAGTAATAACGCTGGATTTCAATTAGAGTATTCTTTTAGCAAATCTAATTATAAAGACGCGAGTTCATTAGAAAAGTGCTATGAGTATATTAATGTTATTGAATCTGGAAACTATTTAACAATATCAACTAGCAAAAAATTTACATGTTTTGATGAATATAGTTTGCTAGATAGTTTTACAATTAATATTACAACATTAAATAAAGTATCATCAAATAACGCTGATAGCGCAAACAATAATATATATACATGGAACATAACTAAAAGCAATGCATCTAATAAACCAGTTAGTATTACAATAAATACGAACTCTACAAATGAAGATCCTGATAATCCAGATCCAGTAGAACCGGTAGAACCAACCAACGAAAAACCAGAAGTAGAAATATGGCATATAATTTTAATAATTATTTTGGTGCTTGGACTTCTAATTATAGCAATTGTCCCTAAAATATTAAGTTCTAGATCAAAAAAATAAATGTATAAAAAAAATAAATTTCTCCAATATATAAATGGGAGGAATTTTTATGAGAAAATACTTAATAATAGTGATGGCATTATTAGTAGTGTTTATAACAGGTTGCAGTTTGACTAATATGGATAATACACCTACTAAACAAGTTGAAAAGGTATTAAATAATTATAAAAATCAGGATGAAACTGTAGTAACTCAATTAGATAAAATAGTAGCCACTGATATAACTATGACTGATGCACAAAAAGAAACATATAAAAATATTTTAAAAAAACAATATAGCAATATGATGTATAAAGTCAAAGATGAGATAATAGATGGTGACAACGCAACTGTAACAGTTCAAATTGAAGTTTCTGATTTTTATAAAGTAATAATAGCATCCGATGAATACTTGTTAACTAATGCATCACAATTTAATAATGCCGAAGGAACATATGATAATAGTTTATTTATTGATTATAAGCTTAATAAACTTGACAAAGCAACCGACAAAGTAACATATACCATAGATTTTTCAGTTCTAAAAGTTGATGATTTGTGGCAAGTTCAACCATTAAGTGATGCAGACATTGAAAAAATACACGGAATTTATGCATACTAATAGAAAATGCTAAAAAAGCATTTTTTTATTTTACTAGTAATACTTTTTTTGATATAATGATATATGTAGAATAAGAGATGATAGAGTTGAAAAAAGTATTGAGTAAAATTAGAAATATTTTTGGTAATAAATCTATTAATAAATATACTATTATGCTAACAATAATTAGTGTTGTTTTAATTGTTGGTGCAAGTTATGCGCTAATAGTGAATGATTATTTTACTGGTAAAAAGCATAGCATTATAGCAGGCAAATTAGAGATTACTTTTACTGAATCAAACGGGACATTTACATTAAGTAATCAAATTCCATTAACGGATGCTCAAGGATTGAGTGCAGCCAATAATATATATAGTTTTGTAATAAAAAATACTGGCAATGTAGATGCATCATATAGAATAAAAGTAGTAGATACTACAGTATCAGAAAATAAACTTAATGTAGAAAACATAAAATATTCTTTAAGAATTAATGATGGTGATTGGTCGCTTCCTTTCGTACTAACTAATAATGATTTAGGAAGAACGTTATGGGATGGATATATTGATGTCAGTGAAGAATTAGATATAGATGTTAAGTTTTGGTTAGATATTGATACAACAGCATCAGAAGCAGGCAAAGTGTTTAGCGGTAAAATAAGTGTTGAGTCAGTTCAATTAGTAGAGGATGGTTATACTGATGTATTAGGACCAACTGTTACTTTAGTGGGAGATAGTAATGTCAATTTATTGCAAAACGGAACCTTTACTGATGCAGGGGTTTCAAGTGTAGTAGATCCTGTAGAGGGTTCTTTATCAACTAACAATGTAAAGAAATTATATGAATATTTTGATGGGAATACATATCAAAAAGTAACAAGTGTTGATACTTCTGTAAAAGGTGTATATTTTATTACATATAGTATTGCCAATTCATCTGGGAATATTGGTACTTCTATTAGAGTTGTAACAGTATCAACTAATGCTAATACTCCAACAATTTCTTTATCAGGTGATGCGTTGGTATCTTCACCTAGAGGAACGCTATATGGTGATCCTGGAGCAACAGCAGTGGATTCAAGTTCAAATAGCTTGACTAGTGATATTGTAAAATATGGATATGTTAATCCTAACGTTGGGGGAGAATATAATTTAAAATATGCAGTAGAAGATTCTAATGGTAATTTTACTGGTGCAACAAGAAAAGTAAGAGTCCTATGGGCAAGATTTGTTTATAATTATACCGGTGGATATCAAAAATTTATAGCACCTTATACGGGATATTACAATGTAGAATTAAATGGAGCAAGTGGAGGTTCTGGTCATACAAATGAAGTAGCTAATACGAGATATGGAAAAGGTGGAAGTATAGAAGGAAAAATTTTATTAACTGAAGGAGAAACATTTTATGTATATGTTGGAGGAGCAGGAGGAGAAGCAACAGATACAACATGTAGTAATACAGAAATAAATACTGACACAAATACCGGAGGAACTGCGGGATATAATGGTGGAGGAACCGGAGGGAATGACGGATGTACATCATCAAACTCTGCTAATGATGCAGGAGGCGGAGGTGGAGGAGCAACCGACATTAGATATTTTGGGGAAACCACACCAACCACAGCAGAACTTGCATGGAATTCAAGTTTAGGATTAAATTCAAGGATAATGGTAGCAGGCGGAGGCGGAGGTTCTACTTTTGTTAATGATACCACTCTAAATATTTATGCTGGATCAGGTGGTGGACTGATAGGAAAAAATGCTGGGAAACATTCGTCGGAAACTGATACTAACGTTGGAAAAGGTGGAACACAAAATTCAGGCAATGCATTTGGAATAGGATCTGCAGGTATTTATGCGACATCAACTAATATAGGAGATGGAGGCGGAGGAGCCGGTTATTATGGTGCAACTGGGCATACTACTACTAGTGAATATGTCGGAGCGGGAGGCGGAGGATCATCATTCATAAGTGGATACGCAGGTGTTAATTCAATAACGAGTTCATCATTAACAAATAATCCAAGAACTCAAACAAATAATACGCTTCATTATAGTAATAAATATTTTATAGATAATGAGATGGTTTCAGGATCAAATACAGGAAACGGTAATGCAATAATCGCATATGTAGGAACAGCATCACCAACTAGGGTAAATACAAGTTTAAATAATGTTAGATATGTTAAGAATTGTATAAATGGTAATAGTGAAGATAGTTATAATAGATGGGTAGAATTTCAGACAATATATCAAGGAGAAAATATAGCAAAAGGGCTAACAGCAACAGGAATAACAAACGACTCAACATATCCAATATCAAATATAACAGATGGGGATATAACAAGTGCAAATTATGCAAGGGGCGCAACAGGTAATCAATGTGTAGTTGTCGATTTAGGTTCTACATACAACTTAGATGAAATTGCAATATGGCATTATTGGGCAGATAGCAGAACG
>Ga0116152_10002577_pt1 | contig 14740 bp, 16 predicted proteins | sample AD_UKC119_MetaG_FD_89894 | JGI IMG/M metagenome (GOLD analysis project Ga0116152, IMG submission 89894) | Active sludge microbial communities of municipal wastewater-treating anaerobic digesters from Hong Kong - AD_UKC119_MetaG | ecosystem: Engineered > Bioreactor > Anaerobic > Digestate... | reverse complement strand
TCGGCAGCGGCAAGGCCGCCGGTGATGAAGAGCGTGTCGATGCCTTCGCCAAGTCCACCCAGCACATCTGTGGCGATTCCATCGCCGATGGCGAGGATTCTGGCCGGATCGGGTTCACGACCCGTCAACGCGACGGTCCGGCGCCGGGCCAGGTCGTAGATCGGCGGGTGAGGTTTGCCGAAGTAAAGGCTTTCGCCGCCCATTTCGGTGTAAAGCTGCGCCAGCGCGCCGGCGCACCATTCACGGGTCTCGCCCCGGTCGACGACGATGTCGGGATTGGCGCAAAGAAGTTTCAGGCCCTTCGCCTTGGCATAAAGGAACTCAGGCCGGTACACGGCGGGATCGGCCAACGGATCGGCAGGGCCGGTGCAGACGATGCCGTCGGCCTCGGCCAAGGGGACGATCTGCATATCGACCGGGTTTTCAAGGATTTTCAGCGGGTTGAAGAACCCCATGTCGGTTTCGGGGTTGCCGATGAAGTGAACCTTGCGACCGACGGCGCCCTGAAACATCGCGGCGCGGGCGGAATCGCCGGAACTGGCGATCGTGTCCCAGGCGTCGCGCGGCACGCCGATCGTGTCGAGCTGCACCGCCACGTCGGCGCGCGGCCGGGGGGAGTTGGTGACCAGAACGACCGTCCCGCCCCCTGCCCGGAAAGCCTGCAGCGCCGCCACAGCCGCCGGAAACGCTCGCAGCCCGTCGTGGACGCAGCCCCAGAGGTCGCAGAAAAGGACGTCGTAGTCGGCGGCGATGTCGGAAAGGGCGGCGATGATGCGGGGCAACAGGTTGATCCTTCAGCGATTTCCGGGGGCGGCGAACCGTCGGCATTGTGTCGGCAAAAGGTATGGCAACCGCGCCGACAACGCCGGGCGCCGGTCGGTCCGGCGCCCGGGTATCGGATCACATCTTCAAGGCCGGGATGATCTGCTTCTTGCGGCTCATGATGCCGGGCAGAACGACCGTGTCACCGCTGACCGTGCAACCGAAGGAGGCCTCGGCGATCTTCCTGACGGTATCGTTCGGCACCAGAAGCGTCGCTTCCTCGCGCAGGATGTCGACAACGAAGAGAAGCACCTGATCGGCACCGTCTTCCTTCGCAACGTCGACCATCGACGCCATCAGGCTGTCCTTGCGGTCAAGCACCATCTTCGGCGAAGTCGTCTCGAGCACCGAAACCCGCAGATCGACACCCTCGACCGTATATTCCTTGGAATCCATGCGCAGGAGTTCCGCGTCGGAGAAGGCGGAGACATCGGACTTTGCCGCGAAAAGTTCCGCCGCGTAGTCCGGGATCGAGATACCAAGGTCCGCCGCCAGCCTTTCGGCAACCGCGCGGTCATGCGCGGTCGTCGTCGGGGAGCGGAATTCAAGCGTGTCGGACAGGATGCACGACAGCATCGCGCTTTTGATGTTGGCGGGCATCTTCGCCGTGTCGTCGCCCATCAGGTCGTGCATGATGGTCGCGGTGCAGGCCAGCGGGCGGATGGTAATGTCGATCGGGCCCTTCGTCTTCAGGCCGCCGGCCAGAAGGTGATGGTCGATGATCTGGACGACGTTCGCATCGTTGATCGAGGCGGGAAGCTCTGCGGGGTTGTTGGTGTCGACGATCACGCAGGTGTCGCCCGCCGCCACGTCGGCGATGATCTCCGGCTTCGCCAGATCCCAGCGCTTGAGGACAAACGCAGCCTCGGTGTTGGGTTCGCCAAGCAGCACGGGCTTGGCGGGGGTGCCTTTCACCTCGGTCAGGTACCAGGCCCAGATGATGGGCGATCCGGTGGAATCGGTGTCGGGGGATTTGTGGCCAAAGACCTTGATCGTCATGGGGGCGTCCGTTCGTTCAGGGATTTCGCGCGCCTTATAGGCAGGTCGCGCGGGCTTGTCACGCGCGGGGGATTGCGGCCCGCGCAAGGCCGCGTTGTCCCGTGGTCGGGACAGGCGCGGTCAGAAGGATTCCCGGTCGATCCGGTATCCCTGTTCCTCGACCAGGGCCAGGATGCCGTTGATCCCCGACAGGTGGGCAGCCCCCACCGCGACGATGATCTCCCGCCCCTCGGCGGCCTTCAGGATCGGGTCGATCCAGCTGTAGTTGCGCCGGATCAGGAGGGCGTTTTCCATGCGCGCGAAATCGGCCGCGGCGGTTTCGGGATCGTCGGGCGATTCCGCGACCGACCGTTCGCGGGTGTATTCCCAGAAAAGCCGGTTCTTTTCGGCAAAATAGGATTCGATCAGGGTTTCGTAGACGTTTTCCGCCTCGCCCAGAAGCGGCAGGGACGATCGCAGGATATCCAGCTGGTCGGCATCGTCCATGTCGGTGAAGACGCGGATCGCCGCATCGTAGGGTTCAAGCGCGTGGACGGGCACCCGCGCTTCGGCCGCCGCATCCATGATCAGCTTGTCGAGCCCGTTAGCCTGCCCGCCCAGTTCCTTGATCGCGCAGGGCGGCACCCCCAGAACGGCCGTCGCATACCAGGGCCGCAGCTTCGAGGCGAGGACGGCGGGCATTCCGCGCGCGGCCAGTTCCCCCGACAGAAGCGTCCAGTCGGCCTGGCCAAGGCGTTCGGGCAGCGTCGCCCCCTCGGTCGCGAAGATGAGGTCGGGGCGTTTCGCGATCTCTGACTTCAGCTGGGCCTGTTCGGCCTCGGTCGCCTCGACATAGACTGCGTCGGACAGCGCGATCACGGCGCGCAGGCGTTCAAGCGGTTCTTTCATCCGCGCGTCGTAGACATGAAGCGTTCCGACGAAATGGATGGTGCTTTCACCCTTTGTCGCCACGAAGCGGTTCCCGGTGGCGTAGGGGTGGGTTTCCGACCCGGCCTCAAGCGCCGCGAAGGCGTCTGATGGCATCGCGTCAAGCAGGTTCTGGCCGGCACATTGGGCACTGAGGGACGCAGGCATCAGGAACGCGGCAAGCACGACGGCCATTCGAAACGGGGCGAACATCTGGTTGGCGGTTCCCTGGTTCACAATCGGTTCGGGTTTCAATCTCGGCACGCTGACACGGGCGGCGCTGCAAATCCAGATGCAGGGGCAAGAAATTTCGTCATTGGGATGGTTGACTCAGGGTGATGACCTGCCTAATTACGGCGTGTTGGCACTCGCTGAGGGTGAGTGCTAACCGACATCAAACCTGGAACCTAGGGAGTGTTACCAGATGGCATTCAAACCGCTTCATGACCGCGTGCTGGTCAAGCGTGTGGAAAGCGACGAAAAGACCAAGGGCGGTCTGATCATCCCCGACAGCGCGAAGGAAAAGCCGGCCGAAGGCGAAGTCGTCTCTGTCGGCGAAGGCGCGCGCAAGGATTCGGGCGAACTGATCGCGCCCTCCGTCAAGGCCGGCGACCGGATCCTGTTCGGCAAGTGGTCGGGCACCGAGGTGACCGTCGACGGCAAGGAAATGCTGATCATGAAGGAAAGCGACATTCTCGGCATCATCGCCTGAGACCGTCACTGACCTTTCCTACCAACCAGACAACCAGGAGAAGCCAACATGGCAGCCAAGGACGTCAAGTTCGATTCTGATGCCCGCGACCGGATGCTTCGCGGCGTCAACATCCTTGCCGATGCGGTCAAGGTGACCCTCGGCCCGAAGGGCCGCAACGTCGTGATCGAGAAATCTTTCGGCGCGCCGCGCATCACCAAGGACGGTGTATCGGTCGCCAAGGAAATCGAGCTTTCCGACAAGTTCGAGAACATGGGCGCGCAGATGGTGAAGGAAGTCGCCTCGCGTACCAATGACGAGGCCGGCGACGGCACCACCACCGCCACGGTTCTGGCCCAGGCCATCGTGCGCGAAGGCCTGAAGTCGGTCGCGGCCGGCATGAACCCGATGGACCTCAAGCGCGGCATCGACCTTGCCGTCGGCAAGGCCGTCGAGCACATCAAGAACGCCGCCCGCAAGGTCGCCGACAGCGCCGAAGTCGCGCAGGTTGGCACCATCTCGGCCAACGGCGAGGCCGAAATCGGCCGCCAGATCGCCGACGCGATGCAGAAGGTCGGCAACGAGGGTGTCATCACCGTCGAGGAGAACAAGGGCCTGGAGACCGAGACCGAGGTCGTCGAAGGCATGCAGTTCGACCGCGGCTACCTGTCGCCCTACTTCGTCACCAATCCCGACAAGATGATCGCGGAACTCGAAGACTGCATGATCCTGCTGCACGAGAAGAAACTGTCGTCGCTGCAGCCGATGGTTCCGCTTCTGGAGTCGGTCATCCAGTCGCAAAAGCCGCTTCTGATCATTGCCGAGGACGTCGAGGGCGAGGCCCTGGCGACCCTCGTGGTCAACAAGCTGCGCGGCGGCCTGAAGATCGCCGCCGTCAAGGCGCCGGGCTTCGGCGATCGCCGCAAGGCCATGCTGCAGGACATCGCGATCCTGACCGGTGGCCAGGTGATCTCGGAAGATCTTGGCATGAAGCTCGAAAATGTCGGCATCGACATGCTGGGCCGCGCCAAGAAGGTCTCGATCTCGAAGGACAACACCACCATCGTGGACGGTTCCGGCGAGAAGGCGGAGATCGAGGCGCGCGTCGCCCAGATCCGCACCCAGATCGAGGAAACCACCTCCGACTACGACCGTGAGAAGCTGCAGGAGCGTGTCGCGAAGCTTGCCGGTGGCGTCGCCGTCATCCGCGTCGGCGGCATGACCGAGGTTGAAGTGAAAGAGCGCAAGGACCGTGTCGATGACGCGCTGAACGCGACCCGCGCGGCCGTTCAGGAAGGCATCGTCGTCGGCGGCGGCGTGGCGCTGGTTCAGGCCGCGAAGTCGCTTGAGGGCCTGAACGGAGAGAACTCCGACCAGAACGCCGGCATCGTGATCGTCCGCAAGGCGCTGGAAGCGCCGCTGCGCCAGATCGCGCAGAACGCGGGTGTCGACGGTTCGGTCGTGGCAGGCAAGGTCCGCGAATCCTCGGATGCGAAGTTCGGCTTCAACGCCCAGACCGAAGAATATGGCGACATGTTCAAGTTCGGCGTCATCGACCCGGCGAAGGTCGTGCGCACCGCGCTTGAGGATGCGGCCTCGGTCGCCGGTCTTCTGATCACCACCGAAGCCATGGTTGCCGAAAAGCCCGCTGACAAGGCGCCGGCCGGCGGCGGCATGGGCGGCATGGGCGGCATGGACGGGATGATGTAATCCCGGCCGCACGGCTGACGTTTTCGGGGGCCCCGTTCGCGGGGCCCCTTGTTTTTTCGGCGGCCCTTGCGGGCCACACGATCTCTCGCCTCCGGCGCCTGCGCGCCGGGGGCTCGGGGCCGAGTATTTGTGCCAGAATGAATGGAAAGCCGCTGTCAGGCCGCCGGGTTCGGAGTAACCTTTCGTGGGATATGGGGAAGGGGGCGGGGTTGCGGCTTTTTCTGCTGACGGCGCTGACGATGACCGCGTTCGCGGCGAATTCCGTGCTGAACCGGCTGGGCGTCGGGCCGGGGCATATCGGCGCGGTCGATTTCGCCGTCGTCCGGCTTCTGGCGGGCGCCACGGTTCTTGGGATGCTGATCGTTCTGCGCGCGAGGGCCGGGCGGGGCGGGCTTGCGCCCGGGGCGCCGGGGCGACGGATCGTCGGCGCGGGATCACTTCTGGTCTATCTCTTCGGGTTTTCGCTGGCCTATGGGGCGCTCGATGCCGGGGTGGGCGCGCTGATCCTGTTCGGGACGGTGCAGATCACCATGTTCGCCGGTGCGCTGACCCTGCGCGAGGCAGTGCCGGCCCGGCGCTGGATCGGCGCGGCGCTGGCTTTCGCGGGCCTTCTGTGGCTGTTCGCCCCGGGCACGGGCGCGGCGCTGAGCCCGGTCCACGCGGCGCTGATGGCCGTCGCCGGGGCCGGCTGGGGTGTCTATTCGCTGTCGGCGCGCGGGTCTGTCGACCCGCTCGGGGCGACGGCGTGGAATTTCCTTTTCGCCGTGGTTCCCGGGCTTCTTGCGGGGGCGGCGCTCGCGCTGCGCGGGGTGGATGCGGACGGGACGGGCCTTGGGCTGGCGATCCTGTCGGGGGCGGTGACATCGGCGATGGGCTATGCGCTTTGGTATGCGATCCTGCCCGCGCTGGGGGCCGCGCGCGCGGCGGTGTCGCAATTGTCGGCGCCGGTGATTGCGGCCTTCGGCGGGCTGGTCCTGATCGGCGAGCCGGTGACGTCGCGGCTGGCGGTGTCGGCGCTGATGGTTCTTGGCGGCGTAGCCTTCGCAAGCCTGCCCAGACGGCGTTGAGGCGGAGATCAAAGCACTTTCAGGAGGCGGCGGATCCTGTGGCCGGTGTCGGGGTCGTCGCGGAAGGTGCCGGTGTCGCCGAACCCCTCGCGTTCCCAAAAGGCGCGCCCGCGCGGATTGGCATCGAGAACACCCAGGCAGAGGCGCGGCGCCCCGGCCCGGCGCGCCCGGCCCTCGACTTCTGCCAGAAGGCGGCGGCCATGGCCCTGCCCGCGCAGGCGCGGGGCCAGGATCATCAGGCCCAGATAGGCATCTTTCGGTTCGGGAAAGCCGAAGGAAAGCTCCGCCACCCCCGAAAGCCTGCCCTCGACGAAAAGGCCAAGGCGCTGCGCGCGTGCCGGGTCGGCACCGGGCGGGGCGTCGGTGAAGAAGGCCTCCGCCTTGGCGCGGTCGGGCGGCACGCGGTCGGCCAGTAGCCAGTAGTCGGCGGCCTCGGCATAGAGCGCCTCGACCAGGTCCGTGTCGGTGCCGGGGGACAGGCTGCGGATCACCATTCGATCGGCGCGATGGCGAGGATTTCGAGCGTTACGGCCCCGGCGGGCCGCCGCCATTCGACAGTGTCGCCGGGATGGGCGCCGATGAGCGCGCGCGCCAGAGGCGATTGCGGCGCGATCCGGCCCAGGGTGGCGTCCGCCTCGTCCTCGCCGGTGATTTCGTAGACGGATTCTGCGCCCTCCTCGTCGGCGACGGTGACGCGCGTGCCGAAGGCGACTTCGTCGCCCGGCAGGTCCGCGGGGTCGACAAGGATGGCGGTGCGCAGCCGCGCCTCGACATAGCGGATGTCGCGTTCGGCCGCGCGTTCGGGCAGCATGTCCAGCCGTTCGGGGCGCGCCTTCAGCCGCGCAAGGTCTGCCTGAAGTGCCGCCAGCCTGTCGCGCAGCGCCGCCAGCCCGCGCGGGGTGACGTAGTTCGGATGCGGGCTGACCGGCAGGTCGGGCAGGGGCTCGGTGTCGGGCCGGTCTTCCTTGACGAAGGCGCGGCTCATCGCACGATGACCTCAAGCGGGTCGTAGCGGATGCCTTCCCCCCAGGCGGCGGAGGTGAGGCTGTCGGGCTTGTGGCGCAGGCCCGAAAGCTCGTCCCTCGTGACAAAGCGGCGTTCGGTGACGATGCCTTCGGGGTCGCGCCAGACGGGGGGGAGCGGGTTCAGCGGGCGGCAGCGGAAATAGATGTCGACCTGGTGAAATCCCGTTGCCGGATCGTGGAATTCGTTGACAAGGCAGGGATCGCCCACCGCGACGCGCAGGCCGGTTTCTTCCTCGACCTCACGGGCGAGGTTTTCGGGCAGCGAGGTGCCGCAATGGACCCCGCCGCCCGGTGCGCACCAGAGGTCCGACTTGCCGGCGGGATAGGCGTTCACGATCAGCAGCCGATCCCCGGACAGGATCAGCGCCCGGGCAGCCAGACGGGGCGAGCGGCGTGTCATGGCGGCAGATTGGCTTGCGCGGCAGGCATTGGCAAGCGACCCGTGCTGTCCTATCTGGAGGCCATGCGTATCATCGCGATCCTTCTTGGGCTTCTGTCGCTTGCCGTCCCGGCGCGGGCGGATTGCGTGGTGCTGCTGCATGGGCTGCACCGGTCCGAAGGGTCGATGGCCGTCCTGCAGAAGGTGCTGGAACGGCAAGGCTACCGGACGGTGAACCCCGACTATCCTTCGACGGAGGCGCCGATCGAGACGCTGGTCGAAACCCATGTCACGCCCGCCGTCGCCGCCTGCGGCTACGACCGAGTTCACTTCGTCACACATTCGATGGGGGGCATCCTGGTCCGCGCCTGGCTTGCCGTCTACCGGCCGGCGGACCTCGGGCGCGTGGTCATGCTGGCGCCGCCCAACCGCGGTTCCGAACTGATCGATTTCGCCGAAGACTATGCCTTTCTCTCCCGGCTTCTGGGGCCGGCGGGGATGGAGCTTGGAACCGGCTCGGCGTCGGAGCCGAACAGCCTTGGCCCGGCGGGTTTCGAACTGGGCGTCATCGCCGGCGATGTCAGTTTCAACCCGATCTATTCCTGGGTCATCGGCGGCAAGGACGACGGCAAGGTTTCGGTCGCTTCGACCCGTATCGGCGGGATGACGGATCACATCGTTCTGCCGACGAGCCATACCTTCATCATGAACAACCCCCGCGTCATGGCCGAGGTGCTGGAGTTCCTGCAAAACGGGCGGTTCGACCACATGATGACGCTGAGCGAGGCGCTGAAGCGGATCTGGGGCTGAGGCGTCAGGCGGATCTGCCGATACGGTTGACGTGGCCCATCTTGCGGCCCGGCCGCGCCTCGGCCTTGCCGTAAAGGTGGATCGCCGCGTTCGCTTCGCGCGCGATCCCTGGCACCTTCAGGACGTCGTCGCCGATCAGGTTTTCCATCACCACGTCGCTGTGGCGCGACCCGTCGCCGAGGGGCCAGCCGGCAATGGCGCGGATGTGCTGTTCGAACTGGTCGACCGCGCAGCCGTTCTGTGTCCAGTGACCGGAATTGTGGACCCGCGGCGCGATCTCGTTCACCACAAGGCCCCGGGCGGTAACGAAAAGCTCAACCCCCATGACGCCCACATAGTCGAGTGCATTGAGGATGCGCACGGCGAGAAGGACCGCGTCGGTGCGTTCCCCCGGCGTCAGGGTCGCCGGAACCGTGGTGGTGGACAGGATGCCGCCGACATGGACGTTCTCGCCCGGATCATAGGCCGCGACCTCGCCGGTCAGGCCGCGGGCGGCGATGACCGAGACCTCGCGGGAAAAGGTCACGAACCCTTCGAGCACGGCGGGCGCGCCGCGCATATCGGCCAGAGCGGCGGGGGCGTCGCCGCGATCCATGATCCGCGCCTGACCCTTGCCGTCATAGCCAAGCCGCGTCGTCTTGAGGATCGCGGGCGCGCCGATATGCGACAGCACGTCGTCAAGGCTGGCCGCGTCGTCGACGGCGGCGTAGGGGGCCGTCGTCAGGCCGATGCCGGTGAGAAAGTCCTTTTCAAGGATGCGGTCCTGGCTGATCGCCAGCGCCCGGCGGTTGGGGCGGATCGGCCGCAGGCTTTCCAGAAGGTCGAGCGCGGCGGTGGGCACGTTCTCGAATTCGTAGGTGATGACGTCGACGCCTTCGGCGAAGGCGCGCAGGGCCGCCGCGTCCTCGTAGGGGGCGGTCACGACCTTTTCCGCGACATGCGCTGCGGGCGGGTTCGCCGCGGGTTCATAGACATGGGTCCGGTAGCCAAGGCGCGCCGCCGCGACCGACAGCATCCGTCCCAGCTGGCCGCCGCCGAGGATGCCGATGACCGAACCGGGGGCAAGCACCTTAGTCATCCTTCGGCTCCTCCGGGATCGAGGCGGAAAGAGCGTCGCGCCAGGCATCGAGCCGGACGGCAAGGGCGGGGTCGCCGATCGCCAGGATGCCCGCGGCCATCAGGCCCGCGTTGGCTGCGCCGGCCGCGCCGATTGCCATGGTGGCGACGGGATAGCCGCGTGGCATCTGGACGATGGAATAAAGGCTGTCGAGGCCCGAAAGCGCTCGGGTCTGGATCGGTACGCCGATCACCGGCACGCGTGTCTTGGACGCCATCATGCCGGGAAGGTGCGCTGCGCCGCCGGCGCCCGCGATGATGACCTGCAATCCGCGCTCGGCGGCCGTCTTGCCATAGGACCAAAGCCGGTCGGGCGTGCGGTGCGCGGACACGATCTTTTGTTCGTAGCCTACCCCAAGCTCGTCCAGGATTAGCGCGGCTTCCTTCATGGTCGGCCAGTCCGACTGGGAACCCATGATGATACCGACCTTCACGCCCATGCGGACCTCCCCCAGCGGATAAGGCGCGCAATATAACGGCGGGCAGGCAGGCGGCAAGGGCCGGAGGGCGAAAAACGGCGGCCCGATGCTCAGGCGATGATGTCGGGGGTCAGCAGATCCTCGATCCGCGCGATGCGGTCCTTCAGCCCAAGCTTCTGTTTCTTCAGCCGGCGCAGCGCCAGCTGATCGGCGCGCCCCGACGCCTCCATCAGGTGGATGGCCTCGTCAAGATCGCGGTGTTCGGTCCTGAGGACGCCAAGCTTGATGCGCAAGACGTCTTCGCTGTCCATAGTCGAGGGGGCATTCATTGTGTTCTGGCCCGAGTCGGTTCCCTGCGGTTGCAAACTATAGCGATCCCCGACCCTTGCGGGAAGCGCCACCGCGTCCACCGGGCCTTGCCCCGCGCGCGCTTGCATCCCATATTCGGTTCAGGGGTTGCCGGTTCCGGGGCCCCGGCTGCACGTCGCTTGAACCTGAGGACCTGCCCGAGATGACGAAACTGACATTTGGCGCCCATCCTTTCCTTTTGGGCTTCGACCAACTGGAAAGGCTGGTCGAACGGACCGCGAAGTCCGGGAACGAAGGGTATCCCCCCTTCAACATCGAACAATCCTCGGAAAACACCTTCCGCATCACGCTTGCGGTTGCCGGTTTCCGGGAACAGGATCTTTCGATCACGGTCGAGGATCGCCAACTGGTGATCCGTGGCCGCCAGGCTGAGGAACCCGAGGGGCGCATCTATCTGCACCGCGGGATCGCCGCCCGCGCATTCCAGCGCAGCTTCGTGCTGGCCGACGGGGTGGAAGTGGCCGGCGCGCAGATGGAAAACGGTCTTCTGCACGTCGATCTGAAGCGGTCGCTTCCCGATCCGGTGGTGCAGACCATCCGCATCTCGCGCAAGTAGAAGGAGGCCGCCATGCACACGAAATTCGATTTCGGGCCCGAAAGCGGGGAGCGCATCGTCTATGTCCGCCCCGTCGCGGTCGCGGACCTGCCCGACGAGGTCCGTGAACAGGTGCCGGGTGTCACGACCCTGTATGCCGTCTGCGACGAAGACGGTGAACAGCTTGCGCTGGTCAGGGACCGGCGAACCGCGTTCCTTCTGGCGCGGGAAAACGACATGGCGCCGGTGAACGTGCATTGACCGCCTACGAATTCGACTGGGTCGACGCCTTCACCGACCGCCCGTTCGGCGGCAACGGCTGTGCAGTCTTCCATGATGCGGCCGGGCTTGACGGCGACACCTGCATGGCGATCGTGCGGGAAACCTCGCTTGTCGAATGCACCTTTCTGGGGCCCTCTGACGTTGCCGATGTCAAGGTGCGGTATTTCCTGGCCTCGCGCGAGATTCCCTTCGCCGGGCATCCGACGATTGCCACCGTCGCCGCGCTTTTCGGACGGGGGCTGGCGGGCGAGGGGCGTATCACGCTTGAAACCGGTGCGGGGATCGTGCCGGTCGAAATCGCCGCAGGCGCGGGCGGCGGCGCGACCTTCACCATGACGCAGGTCGCGCCCAGCTTTGGCGCCATCGCGCCGCGTGCGCTGGTCGCCGCGGTGGGCGGGGTCGATCCGGAAGACATCGTCGCGGATCCGCAGCTTGTCTCGACCGGCCTGCCCTTCGTCGTCACGGTGTTGCGCGACCATGACGCGCTTGCTCGGTTGCGGCTGGACCCCGGCGCGCTGCGGGAACTGGCGCGGCACATGGGCTTTTCGGGCATCGACATGGCAGAGCCATACTGGATCACGCTGCGCGGGGCGACCGATGCGGGCCGGACCTTCGGGCGGCTCCTGCTGGCGCCGCCCTCGGTTCCGGAAGATCCGTTCACCGGGTCCGCGACGGGCGCGGCGGCTTCATACCTCTGGCAGCACGGTTTGATCGAAAGCCCGCGCTACATCGCCGAACAGGGGCACTGGATGGGCCGGCCCGGCCAGGCCACGGTCGAGGTTCTGGGCGCACCCGGGGCGATCAGCGGGGTCAGGATCGGCGGGCTGGCGCGGGTGCTGATGCAGGGTACGATCCGGCCTTGAGCGTGCTTGAACGGGGTTCCGGGCGGTGATCTCGGTGCAAGGCGAACGGTCAGGCGCACGGCGCCATCTTTGCCCTCTTGCTGCGACCGGTCGCGCCGCCATCTGCGCGGCGGCCCCCATACCGTAGGAAACCGGACGATCCCGGCGCAGAAAAACGGCACGCCGCCCGAAGGCGGCGTGCGGCATGGTCGATCGACAAGGGGGCTTACTCAGGCCTTGATCAGCCCCATGCTTTCGAGCTTCAACAGCACCTGGTGGGCGCAGTTGTCGACATCGACGTTTTCGGTTTCCACGCGCAGCTCGGGGTGCTCGGGCGCCTCGTAGGGATCGGAGATGCCGGTAAACTCCTTGATCTTGCCTTCGCGGGCAAGCTTGTAAAGCCCCTTGCGGTCGCGGCGTTCGCATTCCTCGACCGAGGTCGCGACATGGACCTCGATGAAGGCGCCGAAGGCCTCGATCATCTCGCGCACCGCGCGGCGGGTCGCGGTGTAGGGGGCGATCGGCGCGCAGATGGCGATGCCGCCGTTCTTGGTGATCTCCGACGCGACATAGCCGATGCGGCGGATGTTGATGTCGCGGTGTTCCTTGGAAAAGCCAAGCTCCGACGACAGGTGCTTGCGCACCACGTCGCCGTCAAGAAGCGTCGTCGGACGCCCGCCCATCTCCATCAGCTTGACCATGAGCGCGTTTGCGATGGTCGACTTGCCCGACCCCGAAAGGCCGGTGAAGAAGACGGTGAAGCCCTGCTTGGCGCGCGGCGGCGAGGTGCGGCGAAGTTCCTGCACGACCTCGGGGAAGGAGAACCATTCCGGGATCTCCAGGCCTTCGCGCAGGCGGCGGCGGAGTTCCGTGCCGGAGATGTCGAGGACGGTGGAGCCTTCGGGCACTTCGTCCACCGGATAGTACTGCGCCTTTTCCTGGACGTAGACCATCTGCTTGAAGTCGACCATCTCGATGCCGACCTCCTCCTGATGCTGGCGCACCAGTTCCTGCGCGGCATAGGGGTCGTAGAAATCCTTGCCCTGGCTGTTCTTGCCGGGGCCCGCATGGTCGCGGCCGACGATGAAATGCGTCAGCCCGTGGTTCTTGCGGATGATCGCGTGCCAAAGCGCCTCGCGCGGGCCACCCATGCGCATGGCAAGGTTGAGAAGGCTCATGTGGGTGGTCGAGGCAGGGTATTGGCCCAGAACCGCCTCGTAGCAGCGCACGCGGGTGAAGTGGTCCACGTCGCCCGGCTTGGTCATGCCGACGACGGGATGGATCAGCAGGTTTGCCTGCGCTTCCTTGGCGGCGCGGAAAGTCAGTTCCTGATGCGCGCGGTGCAAGGGGTTGCGGGTCTGGAACGCCACGATCTTGCGCCAGCCGAGCTTGCGGAAATAGGCGCGCAATTCGTTCGGCGTGTCGCGGCGGGCCTTGAAGTCATAATGCACGGGCTGCTGGATGCCGGTGATCGGGCCGCCCAGATAGACCTTGCCCGCCTTGTGGTGCAGGTAGTTGACCGCCGGGTGGGCGATGTCGTCCGCGCCAAAGACCTTTTCGGCCTCGCGCGTCTTGTTCGGTTCCCATTTGTCGGTCACCGACATGATGGCAAGGATGACGCCCTCGGCATCGCGCAGCGCGATGTCCTCGCCCGGTTCGACCTTGGCCGCAAAATCCTCCGATACGTCAAGCGTGACCGGCATCGGCCAGAGTTCGCCCGTCGTCAGGCGCATCGTGTCGACGACGCTGTCGTAATCCGCCTCGGTCAGGAAGCCTTTGAGCGGGTGGAAGCCACCGTTCATCAAGAGCTCCAGGTCGCAGACCTGCCGTTGGGACAGATCCCACGAGGGAAGCGCCGCCGCCTCGTGCTTCAACTTCTGTGCGCTGTCGTAGGAGACGTAAAGCTCGGGGATCGGGGCGAGGTTGGATTGCATGAGCGGGGTCCTTTTCTTGAGATGGAGAAGACCGCTTTCGGTGCCGGTCAGTTCGGCATGAAGCGCGTCGTATTCGGCGAGTTTGCGGGAAAGGAACTGGTCGGTCAGGCGCGCCTTTGCCGCAGCGCCTTTCGTGGTCAGTTCGTAGGTGTAGCGCTGGCGGCGGTCCGGGCCGTTTCGGGTTGCAACGCGAATGTGGCCGGCCTCGGTCGCGGCGCGAAGCTGCGCATTGAGGGTGCCGAGGCTGATCCCCAGCGCCCCGGCGGTCGCCCGCTGCGAAGCGTCCGGCCGCTGGTCAAGCTGACGCAGCAGGCGGAAGAGCTGATCGTCTTCCGAAGGGGATGTGGCGTCCTGTTGCACCCGGCGCGTCCGACTCATGATGCGTTCAATGTTGAACACATTTCACAAGCCAAGGCAAAATGAAAGGAAAATCCGCCAATCAGGGGGCCAGAAGCAGGTTTCGTGCGGAATCCGCACCCTCGCAGCTTGTTGCGAGGGGCCGCCATTCACGAATGCGGGCGCCCGTTCCGGCCCGCCGCGTCGGTTGTCTTTTCGGCCCGTGCGCCTATTCCGCAGCCGCCGCGCTTTGGCCGGCGTCCTGTTCTGCCAGCCAGCGTTCCGCGTCCAGCGCGGCCATGCAGCCCATGCCGGCGCTGGTCACCGCCTGGCGATAGACATGGTCGGTCAGATCGCCCGCGGCGAAGACGCCGGGGATCGAGGTTTCGGTGGCCCCGGGCCTGACCTTCACATAGCCACCCGAATGCAGTTCCAGCTGGTCCTTGACAAGCTCGGAGGCGGGCGCATGGCCGATCGCCACGAAGAAACCGTCGCAGG
>Ga0116152_10002576_pt1 | contig 14743 bp, 12 predicted proteins | sample AD_UKC119_MetaG_FD_89894 | JGI IMG/M metagenome (GOLD analysis project Ga0116152, IMG submission 89894) | Active sludge microbial communities of municipal wastewater-treating anaerobic digesters from Hong Kong - AD_UKC119_MetaG | ecosystem: Engineered > Bioreactor > Anaerobic > Digestate... | reverse complement strand
GGTCTGGGCGCTGGCGTACTGGGGCGCGGGCACCGGGGTTTGGATCGCAGCGCTGGCGGCAGGCCTGACGGTGTTTACCCTGGGCACCGCGGTAAGCTGGTACGTCGCCATACCCGCCTGGCTGCTGTCGGCTGCCGCAGTGCTGCTGCTGGGTGTGCCGCGGATCCGGCGCCGCCATGTGACCGCGCCGCTGTTCCGGCAGTTCCGCAAGGTGATGCCGCCGATGTCGCAGACCGAGCAGGAGGCGCTGGAGGCCGGCAGCGTGTGGTGGGACGCCGAGCTGTTTACCGGTAAGCCGGACTGGCAGCGCCTGCTCAACCTGCCCAAGCCGCATCTCAGCCAGCAGGAACGCGCCTTCCTCGATCAGCAGACCGACACCCTGTGCCGGATGCTCGACGACTGGCGCATCACCCACGAAGACCGGGACCTCTCGCCCGAGTCCTGGCGGTATATCAAGGAGCAGGGTTTCTTCGGCCTGATCATCCCGCAGGAATACGGTGGCAAGGGGTTTTCGGCACTGGCCCACTCCGAGGTGGTGATGAAGCTGGCCAGCCGCAGTATCACCGCCGCGGTCACGGTGATGGTGCCCAACTCACTCGGCCCCGGAAAACTGCTGCTGCACTATGGTACCCGCGAACAGAAGAATCACTACCTGCCGCGCCTGGCGCGCGGTGAAGAGGTGCCCTGCTTCGCGCTGACCGGGCCGGAGGCGGGCAGCGATGCCGGCGCGATCCCGGACAGCGGCGTGGTATGCCATGGTGACTGGAACGGTGAACGCGTGCTGGGCGTGCGCCTGAATTGGGAGAAGCGATACATCACCCTGGGGCCGATCTGCACCCTGCTCGGTCTTGCGTTCAAACTGTATGACCCGGATCACCTGCTGGGTGAGACAACCGACCTGGGCGTCACCCTGGCGCTGGTGCCCCGCGATACCCCGGGCGTGAGTATCGGCGAACGCCATGTAACCCTGGACATTCCGTTCCAGAACGGCCCGAACAAGGGCCACGACGTGTTCATTCCGATGACCCAGCTGATCGGCGGCACCCGCTACATCGGCCAGGGTTGGCGCATGCTGGTCGAGTGCCTGGCCGAGGGTCGGGGTATCTCGCTGCCGGCGTTGAGCGTCGGTGCGGGCAAGACCGCCAGCCGTTTCACCGGCGCCTATGCGGCGATCCGCCAACAGTTCAACCGGCCGATCGGGCACTTCGAGGGCATCGAACAACCGCTGGCGCGGATCGCCGCCCTCACCTACCAGATGGACGCCGCCCGCACCCTGACCCTCGGTGCGCTCGATATCGGCGAGAAGCCGTCGGTGATCTCGGCGATCGTCAAGTATCACCTGACCGAGAACTACCGCCGCTGTATCAACGACGCGATGGACATCCAGGGGGGCAGCGGCATCTGCCTGGGGCCGTCCAACCTGATCGGCCGTGCCTACCAGGCGATCCCGATCGCGATCACCGTCGAGGGCGCCAACATCCTGACCCGCAGCATGATCATCTTCGGTCAGGGTGCGGTGCGCTGCCATCCCTGGGTACTGAAAGAGTTCCAGGCCGCACAGGACCCCGATACGCGGCGTGGTCTGGTCGACTTCGACCACGCGATCTTCGGCCACGTCGGCTTCGTGTTCGGCAATATCGCCCGCAGCCTGTTTCTCGGCCTGACGCGCGGACGCCTGTCCAGTGCACCGGTCGACGGGCCGACACGGCGCTATTTTCAGCAACTGCACTGGATGAGCGCCGCCTTCGCGCTGAGTGCCGATGTCGCGATGATGACGCTCGGCGGTTCGCTCAAACGCAAGGAACGCCTGTCGGCGCGTCTGGGTGACATTCTCAGCGAGCTGTATCTCACCTCGGCAACGCTGAAACGATTCGAAGACCAGGGGCGTCCGCAGGAGGATCTGCCACTGGTGCGCTGGGCGTGCGAGAACTCGCTGTACCGGATGCAGGAACGTTTCCGCCTGCTGTTCCGCAACCTGCCGTTCCGGCCGCTCGCCTGGTTGCTGCGCGCCTGTGTATTCCCCACGGGCTCCCCCTACACGGCGACCCGCGACCGCATCGATCACGAAGCGGCCGCAATCCTGCTGCGACCGGGCGCAGCCCGAGACCGACTCACACAGGGCATCTTCCTCAGTGACGACGAGGCGCTGCGCCAGGGCGAGATAGAGCAGGCATTCGCGCAGGCTGCCAGGGTCGCGCCGATCGAAAAGACGCTGCGCGACGCGCGCCGTGCCGGCCTGTTGCGCGGACGGTCTTCCGCCGAATGGGTGACCGAGGCCGTGGCCGACGGCCTGATCTCTGCTGCCGATGCCGCCGAGCTGGAAAAGATGCAGACCCTGCGCCGCAGGGTGGTGATGGTCGACAGCTTCGCCCACTACGGCAAGCGGTACGCGCGCCGCCCGCCGACGGCGGACAGGCCGGCGATCTACGCGGTATGAACCGGACTGGCACACAGGAGAACGGAGCATGACGCAGCGAGTGCACGAACAGAACATCGGACGACTGCATGGTCGCAGGGTATGCGTGGTCGACGGCGCACGTACGCCGTTCCTCAAGGTGCGCGGCCGGCCTTCGCCGTTTCGCGCCAGCGATCTCGCACTGGCGGCGGGCCGCGCCCTGCTGAACCGCGTCGGTCTGGCGCCCGACAGTGTCGATCAGGTCGTGCTGGGCTGTGTGTCATCGGGCCCGGACGAGGCCAATATCGCGCGCGTGGTGGCGCTGCGCCTGGGCTGCGGTGAGCAGGTCCCGGCCTGGACGGTGCAGCGCAACTGCGCTTCCGGGATGCAGGCACTGGAGAGCGCCGCGCTGGACATTGCCGGCGGGCGCAGTCACCTGGTGCTGGCCGGTGGTACCGAGGCGATGAGCCATCACCCGGTGATGCTCAACGAACTGATGACCGCATGGCTGGGAACCTGGAACCAGGCGGCGACGATCGGCGCGCGCGGCCGCGCACTGCTGCAACTGAGACCGGCGCATTTCAGGCTGGTCGTGGCACTGCTGCGCGGCCTTACCGACCCGGTGGTGGGTCTGTCAATGGGGCAGACCGCCGAGGAGCTGGCCGAGCGATTCCGGATCACGCGTGCGGACATGGACGCCTACGCGCTGCGCAGCCACCAGCGCCTGGGTCAAGCCGTCGACCAGGACGGGTTGGAAGAGATCGAACCGCTTTACGACGGCGACGGCAACGTTTACGCCTACGATGATGGTCTGCGTCCGGACTCGTCCATCGAGGCACTCGGCAGGTTGCGGCCGGTGTTCGACCGCCCGGTCGGCCGCGTCACCGCCGGCAACAGCGCCCAGGTCAGCGATGGCGCTGCGATGCTATTGCTGGCGTCCGAAGAGGCCGTCGAACGACTGGATCTGCCGGTACTCGGACGCATCGTCGACAGTCAGTGGGCGGGGCTCGACCCGGCGCAGATGGGGCTTGGCCCGGTGCACGCGATGGCGCCGATCATGCAGCGCCACGGGTTCGACTCCGATGACATCGACGTCTGGGAGATCAACGAGGCGTTCGCCGCCCAGGTGCTGGCATGCACCAGCGCGTGGACCTCGACCGACTACTGCCGGGACAGCCTGCAGCGCGACCAGGCGTTCGCGCCGATCCGCGACGATCGGCTGAACATCGACGGTGGCGGCATCAGTCTCGGGCACCCGGTCGGGGCCAGTGGGGCGCGCATCACGCTGCACGCCCTGAAGGCCATGCGGCGCGAGGGCTGGCGGCGAGGTATCGCCAGCCTGTGTATCGGTGGCGGCCAGGGCGGCGCCCTGCTGCTGGAACGTGACCTGACGGGAGACCTGGCATGAACCCGCACTTCAGCATCTCCAGGGACACCGACGACATCGCGTGGTTGCAGGTCGACAAGGCCGACAGCACGGCCAATGTGCTGACCACAGAACTGCTCGAGGAATTCGACCAGCGTCTGGTACAGATCGCGCAGATGCACCCCAAGGGGCTGGTGATCATCTCCGGCAAGGCATCCGGATTCATCGCGGGCGCCGACGTGAAGGCGTTCGCCGAGGTGCCCGGGGTGGCATCGGCCGAGCAGCATATCCGCCGCGTCCACGAGATCCTGCACCGTCTCGAATCGATGGCCTTCCCGACGGTCGCCGCGATCCATGGCTTCTGCCTCGGTGGCGGACTGGAACTCGCGCTCGCCTGCGATTACCGCGTGGGTGTCGACGACACAGCGACGCGGCTGGGCTTTCCCGAGGTCAGGCTCGGCATTTTTCCCGGGTACGGCGGCACCGTGCGCAGCACGCGCCTGCTCGGCGATCTGGCGGCGTTGCAGCTGATGCTTGGGGGACGCACTGTCAGTGCCCGGCAGGCACGCCGCATGGGACTGGTCGATCTCGCCGTGCCACAGCGCCAGTTGCGCGCCGCCGCGGCCGGCATGATCCGGCGCAACACGCGACCGCGCCGCGCCAGCTGGGTCCGGCGTCTGCCGTCGTTGGCGATGCTGCGCCCGCTGGTCTGCAGGGTGTTGGCATCGCAGGTCGAAAAGCGGGTGAACCGTGCCCACTACCCTGCCCCCTTCGAACTGCTGGAGCATTGGCGCGCCACGGCCGGCGACGCCTCTGCGATGTATGCCAGTGAGGCACGCAATGTCGCGCGATTGATCAATGCCACAGCCGCACAGAATCTGATCCGGGTGTTCCTGTTGCAGGACCGCCTGAAGGCCGAGGGCAACAAGGCGGACTTTCAGCCACGCCAGGTACACGTGATCGGCGGTGGCGTGATGGGCGGGGACATCGCGGCCTGGTGCGCGCTGCGTGGGCTGCGTGTCACGCTGCAGGACCGCGCGCCCGAGTACCTGAGCCGCGCGGTGCAGCGTGCGCACCAGTTGTTCCGGCACAAGTTGAAAGACCCCTATGCGGTTCAGGCCGCAATCGACCGGCTGATGCCGGATCACCGTGGCAGCGGGGTGCGTAATGCCGACGTGGTGGTCGAGGCGATCTACGAGGATATCGATGCCAAACAGGCGCTGTATGCGCAGATCGAACCGCAGATGAAGGAAGACGCGCTGCTCGCCAGCAACACCTCCAGCATCCCTCTGGCGCAACTGGGATCGAAGCTGGCGCGGCCCGGTCGCCTGGTCGGTCTGCACTTCTTCAACCCGGTGGCCAAGATGCCGCTGCTGGAGGTGGTCCACGACACGCACACCGAGGCAGCGATGGTCAGCCGCGCGGCGGCATTCGCCCGCCACATCGACAAGCTGCCGCTGAAGGTCCGCAGCAGCCCGGGGTTCCTGGTCAACCGGGTGTTGATGCCCTACCTGCTCGAGGCCGTCGAGCTGCTTGACGAGGGGATCCCTGCGACGGCGATCGACCGCGCGGCAGTCGCGTTCGGCATGCCGATGGGGCCAATCGAACTGGCCGATACCGTGGGCCTGGACATCTGCCTCTCGGTCGCCGACAAGATGGCAGGAGCGCTGCACAATCCGGTACCGGATCAGCTGCGCACGTTGGTCGACCAGGGTCACCTGGGGCGCAAGTCCAGCCAGGGATTCTATGCCTGGAAAGACGGCAAGGCGGTAAAGCCCGCACCGGCCGGCGAGCCGCCGGCGCAGGACCCGGACATCAGCGATCGCCTGATCCTGCGTCTGATCAACGAGTCGGTGGCCTGCCTGCGCGAAGGCGTGGTCGGTGACGAGGACCTGCTCGATGCTGGCGTGATCTTCGGGACCGGCTTTGCGCCGTTCAGGGGCGGCCCAATGCACTATGTACACAGTCGCGGCAGCGCCGAGGTGAGACAGCGACTCGACGAACTGGAGGACCGTTTCGGCCAGCATTTCCACGCCGATCCGGGTTGGGGGGCAATCGCCTGAGCAGAGGGATTTTGGAGGAGAGCGATCATGCTACACGAGCGGCGGATGATCACGATGGACGACGCCACCACGCTGGCCGACCTGTTCAACGAGCGCTGTGTGCGTACATCCGACGGCCTGGCCTACGTGCAGTTCCGTGACGGCGACTGGCGCCAATTCAGCTGGGAACAGACGCGTGACGCGGTGGCACGCTGGCAGGCGGCGATGATCACGGATGGTCTGCAGCCGGGCGACCGCGTCGCGATCATGTGCAGCAACCGCTGGGAATGGGTGATCTGCGACCAGGCGGCACAGGGCCTCGGCCTGGTCACGGTACCCATCTACACCAACGATCGCGCCGAGAATATCGGCTGGATCCTCAAGGACTCCGGCGCCAGTATGCTGCTGATCGAGAGCGTGTCTCAGTGGGAGGCCTTGGCCAGTCTGCACGGCCGCCTCGGCGGGTTGCGCCGCATCCTGTGTCTCGAATCCGGCGCCGGGGGGACTGACAACCTGGCCACCCCCTCGACCTGGCTGACGACCGCGAAAGCACCCTATTGCTGCCAACCCGGCGACCCGGACAGCCTGGCGACGATTGTGTACACCTCGGGCACCACGGGGCGGCCAAAGGGCGTGATGCTCAGTCATCGCAACATCCTGTTCAATATCCAGGCGGCGCTGCAGCTGTTCGATGTGTTCGAACACGACCTGATGCTGTCGTTTCTGCCGCTCTCCCACGCCTTCGAACGCACCGTCGGCTACTACCTGCCGATTGCAACCGGAACCGCGGTGGCCTACAGCCGCTCGATCCCGTTGTTGGCCGAGGACCTGGTCGCGGTGCAGCCGACCCTGATGATCTCGGTACCGCGCATCTTCGAGCGGGTATACGGCAGAATCATGGACAAACTGGCCGGCGAATCGGCCACGAAGCGTCGTCTGTTCCGCACCGCGGTCGATACCGGCTGGGCACGGTTCCTCCACCGCCAGGGTCGCGGCCGCTGGCGACCGTCGTTCCTGATCCACCCGCTGCTCGATGTCCTGGTCGCTCGCAAGGTACGGGCCAGGCTGGGTGGGCGCATGCGCTTTACCGTGTGTGGCGGCGCCGCGCTGTCCTCTGAGGTCGCACGCCTGTTCATCGGGCTCGGCATTCCGGTTACCCAGGGCTACGGCCTGACAGAGACGGCGCCGGTTATTGCCGCCAACCCGCTGGACAACAATGATCCGGAATCCGTCGGCGTCGCGCTGCCCGGCGTCGAGGTGCGGGTGGGCGAAAACGACGAGCTGCTTACCCGCAGTCCCAGCGTCATGCTCGGTTACTGGAACAACCCGCCGGCCACCCGCAGCGTGATCGACAGGGACGGTTGGCTGCACACCGGCGACAAGGTGGCGATCCAGCCCGGCGGACACATCCGCATCACCGGGCGCATCAAGGACATCATCGTGCTCGCCAACGGCGAAAAGGTGCCGCCGGCGGACATGGAAAATGCCATTGCCCTCGATGAACTGGTCGACCAGGTACTGGTGATCGGCGAGGGTCGGCCTTATCTGAGCGCGCTGCTGGTACCCAACCCTGAGGCGTTCGCGCGTGTCGCCAGCGAACTCCACCTCGACCCGGCCAACGAGGAGACCTGCTGCGATGAGAACGTGCGGTCGCTGTTCATGCGCCACGTCCAGCAGCGCACGTCCGCCTTTCCCGGCTATGCACAGGTGCGCGAGGTGGCCGTAGTCAACGAACCCTGGACCCCGGATAATGGCCTGGCGACCCCGACGCTGAAACTGCGTCGCCATGAAATCCTTGAGCGATATCACGACATTGCAGAAAAGTTATACGCCGGACACTGAACACGCCGCGCAACGTGAGCTGACCTATCGTGTCGTCGCCATGCCGGCGGATACCAATGCCTACGGAGACATCTTCGGCGGCTGGCTGATGTCGCAGGTCGACATCGCCGGCAGCATCCTCGCGATCCGTGAGGCCGAGGGCCGGGTGGCAACCGTGGCGGTGAAGGAGTTCCGTTTTCTCGCGCCTGTCGCGGTCGGCGACCTGGTCAGCTGCTATGCGGAGATCCGGCGCCGCGGCCAGACCTCGATCACCGTGCACGTCATCGCCGAGGCCTGTCGTCAGCTCGAAGCCAACCTGGTCAACGTGGTGGCGGATGCGACTCTGGTCTATGTCGCGCTGGGTGACGACGGCCGGCCACGCCATCTGCGCGAGATCCCCTAGCCGCGCGCAATGACAGCGGTCATTGCCGGCAGGCCCGGAGTTGAATAGGCTTTGCGACCTGTTCAGTGCCTGGAGCCGTTGATGAAATCCGCAAAATCCGCTGTTTATTCCGTTTTCGCCGGTCTCGTGCTCGGCCTGTCCAGCATCACCCCTGTTGCCGCCGACGGGATCGCCGACAAGGTCACCGTCACGGATCCGTATGTGCGTGCGATCCCGCCGGTGGTCAAGACCACCGCCGCCTTCATGCAGTTGCGCAGCAGCGATGCCGTTGAGCGCTTCGTGGTCGATGCCAGCAGCCCGGCCGCCAGCGCCGTCGAACTGCATATGCACACGATGGACGACGGGGTGATGCGCATGCGCCGTATCGTGCATATCCACCTGCCGCCGGACCAAACGGTGTCGCTGGAACCGGGTGGCCTGCACATCATGCTGTTCGACCTGACCGCACCGATCGCACCGGGTGACCGGATCCCGATCACCCTGACCTTCGACGACGGCTCGACCCGGGAGATCTCGGCCGAGGTACGCACTGTCGAATCGATGATGAAGCATTGAATCGGGACGACTCCGTGTACGACAGGCTTTTGAAGATCCTGCTGGCATCGATGCTGGCGTTACTGCTGGTCGCCTGCGACAAGCCGCAACCACCGGCGGCGCAGGCCACGCCGGTAACGCAGAACTTCACCCTGAAGCTGGCCGAGACCTGGGGACCCAACTACCCGATCTTCGGTGATACCACCAGGCAACTCGCGGCCACGGTGGAGCAGATGTCGGGCGGTCGGTTGCGGATCACCATCGATTCGGCAAACAAGCACAAGGCGCCGTTCGGCGTGTTTGACATGGTCAAAGCCGGGCAGTACGACATGGGGCACTCCGCGTCCTACTACTGGAAAGGCAAAGACCCGGACACGCTGTATTTCACCAATATGCCGTTCAGCATGACCGCACCCGAACAGCTGGCCTGGTTCTACCACGGCGGCGGTCTGCAGTTGATGGAGAAGGTATACGCCAGACACGGCCTGCTGTCGTTTCCCGGCGGGAACACCGGCGGCCAGATGGGTGGCTGGTTTCGCAAGGAAATCAACTCGGTTGAAGATCTGCAGGGGTTGAAGATGCGCATCCCGGGTTTCGCCGGCGAGGTGCTCGCGAGACTGGGCGCCAAACCGACCAACATCCCGCCGGGTGAGCTGTACACGGCACTGGAACGCAACACCATCGACGCCTTGGAATGGGTCGGACCGTCACTCGACCTGCGAATGGGCTTTCACAAGATTGCGCCTTACTACTACACCGGCTGGCACGAACCCAGCGCCGAGCTGCAGTTTCTGATCAACAGGCAATCCTGGGAGCGCCTGCCGCCCGATCTGCAGGAGATCCTGCGGGTGGCGATGCGCGCAGCCGCCGCCGATATGTACACCCTGGCGTACCACAAGAACGCGGTGAACTGGGCGACGATGCAGCAGGAGTTTCCTGACATCCAGATCAGGACCTTCCCGAAGCCGGTGCTCGCCGCCCTTAAAAAGGCCAACGACGAGCTTCTCGCAGAGTTTGCAGCCGCTGACCCGCTCGCCAGGGAGATCATCGACTCGCAGGCCGACTATCTGGCCAGGGCACGCGCCTGGACCGCGATCTCGGACCAGGCATACCTGAACAGCATGCGCGATCTGCAGGATTGAGCTGCCGCCCCGTCGCCACCGGCGAACCAACGGGGTAATGCGCTACCATGCAGTCCTCATACACAGGCCGCGGGTGAATCTCAGGTGGCACCGTCAACACTGCTGCGCGCAGAGCGCGTGTTCAACCGATTTTCCGATGGCATCGGCGCATTCTCCGCCGCGGCCCTGCTGCTTCTGGTATTCAACGTGTTCTACGACGTGCTGATGCGTTACCTGCTCAACGATGTCTCGATCGGCATGCAGGAGCTGGAATGGCATCTGTATTCGGCGGTCTTCCTTTTCGGTGTCGCCTATGCGCTCAGGATCGATGGCCATGTGCGGGTCGATGTGATCTACGAGCGCCTCGCACCGCGCCGGCGTGCGGTGATCGATATCCTTGGGACCATCCTGCTGCTGTGGCCGTTCTGTTTCCTGGTCGCCGACTACGGTGTCTCTTTTGCCCATGAGGCCTGGGTCATCGGCGAGACCAGCGGCGACCCTGGCGGCCTGCCCGCCCGCTGGATCGTCAAGGCGCTGATCCCGACCGCCTTCATTTGTGTGCTGATCAGCAGCCTCGGCTTCATGCTGCGTGCGATCAACGAGTACCTGGGCCTGGAAAAGGCCCACGCCTACCAGCCCTTCCGTCCCTGAAATACGCAGCAGGCACTCTCCGTTGATCGGCATCGCCATGTTTTTCGTCGCCCTGTTGCTGCTGTTGCTCGGCTTCCCGGTCGCGTTCACCTTCGGTGGTGTCGCCGTGATCTTCGGTGTGCTGGCGCAGGGCTGGGACCTGTTCGCCTTCATGCCGTTTCGCATCTACAACATCATGCAGAACACGGTGCTGATGGCCGTCCCGCTGTTTGTCCTGATGGGAATCGTGCTGCAGAAGACGCAGCTGGCCGAACAGCTGCTGGAATCCATGGCACGGCTGTTCGGTACCATGCGCGGCGGCCTGGCGGTCTCGACGATCCTGGTTGGCGGGCTGCTGGCCGCATCGACGGGCGTCGTCGGCGCCAGCGTTGTGGCGATGGGCGTGATCTCGCTGCCGGTGATGCTCAAGTACGGCTACAGCCGCCAGCTGTCCTGCGGTGTCATCTGCGGCGCCGGAACACTGGGGCAGATCATTCCGCCCTCGATCATCCTGATCATCCTCGGCGACGTGATGGGACTGGCGGTCGGTGATCTGTTCCGGGCGGCATTGATCCCGGGTCTGGCCCTGGTCGGACTGTACATCGCCTATGTGCTGGCACTCGCCCACCTGCGACCGGATACTGCACCGTCGGTACCGTTCGAAGTGGATGCGCGCAGCACCGGACGACAGTATCTCGATGCCCTGCGTGCCGTGGTACCGCCGCTGATGCTGATCGTCGTCGTGCTGGGTTCGATCTTCGCCGGTATCGCCACTCCGACCGAGTCCTCGGCGCTCGGTGTGGCCGGTGCAATCTTGCTTTCGATCCTGTATCGCAAATTCTCGTGGCGCCTGCTGTATGAGAGCGCACTCGAGACGGTCAAGATCACCGCGATGGTATTCGCGATCCTCCTCGGTGCCACAGCCTTTTCCATGGCTTTCAGTTATACCGGCGGCGACACGGTGGTCGAGGCGTTCCTGACCCAACTGCCCGGAGAGAAATGGGGCTTTCTGATCTTCTCCATGGTGATCATCCTGGCGCTGGGATTCTTTATCGATTTCGTGGAAATTTCCTTCATCGTGGTGCCTATACTGGCGCCGGTTGCCGAGACGCTGGGAATCAGCATGCTGTGGTTCGCCATCCTGATCGCGATGAACCTGCAGACGTCATTTCTGACCCCCCCGTTCGGTTTCAGCCTGTTCTATCTGAAGGGTGTGGCGCCGCAGGGCGTTCGCACACTGGATATCTATCGTGGTGTTGTGCCGTTCATCGTGATGCAGATCGCGATTGTCATCTCGATACTGGCGTTTCCCGGTCTCTACGGCCTACATTGAACATTGCGCTCAAGGAGTCATAGCGATGATCGAAACGAAAGAACAACTGCTCGCCAGTTTCAGCGACAAGGCGCAGGCCTTCCTGGACAGTCCGGGACTTGTCAGCGGGATCGATTTCGATGACGCGGCAGTGACTTTGAAACGCTACGTGCTGAGCGAACTCCACGACCAGGAACTGGGCAGCAAACTCGCGCAGTTTCCAAAGCTGATCCGCCAGCTGGATGTGTCGACCCTGGCCGCGCTGATCACCGAGATAGAGGCCCGGCTGGCACCTCCCGCCACCTGAACGATGGCCGCTCAGATGCCGCGGATGCGGGCAATCAACGGGCGAAATGCTTCGTCGGGATGTGCCACCCCGTTCAGTATCCATGCCTGCAATTCGGGGTCCTGCGCGGTCAGGAGATCGCGGAACAACACCTGCTCGGCACCATCGGCTGCCGCATAGTGGAGGTCGAGATAACGCTCCAGAACGAAGTCCAGTTCGAGCATCCCGCGCCGGCATTGCCAGCGCAGCTGCTCGGCATTGACGGGGGCATGTCTCTGGCCGGCCGAACTCAAACTGCGTTCTTCAGCATCAGGGCCTTGATGTGCCCGATCGCCTTGGTCGGGTTGAGCCCCTTCGGGCACACCTCGACACAGTTCATGATGGTGTGGCAGCGGAACAGCTTGTACGGACCCTCCAGCGCATCGAGGCGCTCGTCGGTCGCCTGGTCACGTGAGTCGGCAAGAAAACGCCAAGCAGTCAGCAGTGCCTGCGGCCCGTGAAACTTCTCCGGATTCCACCAGAACGACGGACAGGAGGTCGAGCAGCAGCCGCACAGGATGCACTCGTACAGGCCGTCGAGCTTGTCGCGGTCTTGCGGTGACTGCAGGATTTCCTGTTCGGGCATCGGGTCGTTGCGTACCAGCCAGGGTTTTACTGACTTGTACTGCTGGTAGAACTGGGTCATGTCGACCACCAGGTCACGGATGATCGGACGCCCGGGAAATGGTCGCACCTCGATCGGCTCTTTCAACTCGGACACCGGTGTGATGCAGGCCAGCTTGTTGATGCCGTTGACGTTGACGCCGTCGGAACCGCACACGCCCTCGCCGCAGGAGTGACGGAATGCGAACGACTCGTCCTGGCGTTTGATGTCCAGCAGGGCGTCACGCAGCATCATGCCACGCGGCACCTCGACCTCGAACGCCTGCATATAGGGGGCAGCATCACTGTCGGGGTTGTATCGGGAAACCAGAAACTTCATCGAGGGCTGCTCCTCAGTACACGCGTTCTTTGGGCGGGAAGGTTTCGACGGTCAACGGCTTGGTGCGTACCGGCTTGTAGTCCATGTGATCGTCCTGTTTGAAATACAGGCTGTGCTTCATCCAGTTTGCATCATCGCGCGCAGGGAAATCCGGCCGAGAATGTGCACCCCGGCTCTCCTGTCGCTTGAGCGCCGAATAGGCAATCGCAATGCCGGTGTCGACCAGGTTTTCGAGTTCGAGCGCTTCGACGCGCGCGGTGTTGAATACCTTGGAGTGATCGCTCAGGCGTACCTCCGGCAGCTTGTCGCGCAGTGCCTTCAGCTTCTCCACGCCTTCGGCCATGATCTCCTCGGTGCGGAACACGCCGGCATGATCTTCCATCGTCTTGCGGAACTCGTCGCGCAGCGCGCGCACCGAGATGCCTTCGCCTTTCTGGTCCCAGCGGGTCAGGCGCGCCATGGCCGTCTCGACGCTGGATTCGTTGAGTGGACGATGATTCCTGTGCTCTTTGAGGCTCTCGATCACATCGAGCCCGGCCGCACGCCCGAATACCAGGATGTCGAGCAGCGAGTTGCCGCCCAAGCGGTTCGCGCCGTGCACCGACACGCAGGCACATTCGCCAGCCGCATACAGCCCCGGGACCACGTCCTCGCCATTGCCCTGCGGCACAATCACGCGACCGTAGGGATCGGTCGGAATGCCGCCCATCACATAGTGCGCGGTCGGGAACACCGGCAGCGGTTCGTGCACGGCGTCCACACCGGCGAAAATCTTGCCGCTCTCACGGATACCCGGCAGTCGCTTGCTGACAATCTCCTCACCGAGGTGATCCACTTTGAGCAGCACGTGGTCGGCCTGCGGGCCGCAACCGCGGCCCTCCTTCACCTCGGTGACGATCGCACGCGACACCACATCGCGGCTGGCCAGGTCCTTCGCGTTCGGGGCATAGCGCTCCATGAAGCGTTCACCATCCTTGTTCACCAGGTAACCGCCCTCGCCGCGCACACCCTCGGTGATCAGCATGCCCTTGCCGGCAATGCCGGTCGGATGGAACTGGAAGAACTCCATGTCCATCAGCGGTATGCCGGCGCGCAGCGCCATCGCCGTGCCGTCACCCGTATTGATGTGGGCGTTGGACGTCGTGCGGTACACCTGTCCGCAGCCTCCGGTCGCCAGTACCGTGGCTTTGGCCTCGATCAGCAGCGGTTCACCGGTCTCGATCTCCATGATCAATGCGCCGAGGATCGCGCCTTCATCATCGCGGATCAGGTCTATCGCGAAATACTCATCGAAGAAATGGGTGCGGGCACGCACGTTCTGCTGATACAGCGCATGCAGAATCGCATGCCCGGTGCGGTCGGCCGCGGCACAGGTACGAGCGGCCTGTGCGCCGCCGAAGTTCTGGCTCTGACCACCGAAGGCACGCTGGTAGATCTTGCCGTCATCGAGACGAGAGAACGGCACGCCGTTGTGTTCCAGCTCGTAAACTGTCGGAATGGCCTCGCGGCACATGAACTCGATCGCGTCCTGATCACCCAGGTAGTCGGAGCCTTTGACGGTATCGAACATATGCCAGTGCCAGTTGTCCGGCAGCACGTTGGCCAGCGCGGCGTTCACCCCGCCCTGCGCCGCCACCGTGTGCGAGCGGGTCGGAAACACCTTCGACACCACGGCCACCCGGGCGTCGGTGTTCGCCAACTGGATGGCAGCATTCAGCCCGGCGCCGCCGGCGCCGATGATCAGTGCGTCAAAACGTCGTTTGTTCAAAGCCATTGTTGTGTTTTCTCAGACCAGCGTCTTGTCAGGTGAGGCGGACCAGTATCAGCGCCTGTGCGGCCCACAGGCCCATG
>Ga0116152_10002573_pt1 | contig 14750 bp, 13 predicted proteins | sample AD_UKC119_MetaG_FD_89894 | JGI IMG/M metagenome (GOLD analysis project Ga0116152, IMG submission 89894) | Active sludge microbial communities of municipal wastewater-treating anaerobic digesters from Hong Kong - AD_UKC119_MetaG | ecosystem: Engineered > Bioreactor > Anaerobic > Digestate... | reverse complement strand
ATTTAAATAAATTTCTGATCCATATTGATGGATATCCTATATATTTAATTGATGCCTTTACTATTCCTTCCACATCATCCTGATATACATAACCACTATCGGCTAGTTCATTTTTATCGCCTTTGGTAACATAAACATAATTGCCATTAAATACCCCTATTTCAATTACTCTATGCACAACACTCCTATTATTTTTTTCATAGATAATGATATTACCTATCTCTATCTTTTGGTCATCATATCTTTCAAATATAACAGCATCTCCGGAATTAAATGTCCCCCCCATAGAATTACTTCCTATTGATAATATTCCCCATCTAAATTTGCAAGAAACTAAGCCTGCAAGAAGAGTTACAAATATTAATGTTACAGCAGTTGCTATATTACTCTTATTATTTTTTCTTCGTAAGTTTTCAAATGTTAATCGATCATACATGTATGTAATTAATAAATAAAATAATATTGGATATGCTATTTTAAATATTGATCTAAAGAACACATATGTATTGGGTACTATTGGAATTAAATAATAACTCAAAATAACAATAACACGATATATTACAATTGGTTTATAGCCATAACTTAAAGTTAATCTATTATAAACTATATTACTTGCAACACTTGGAAATAGTACTAGGCCCATGAATTCTAGTGTATCGGATAAACTCGAGAAATTGTAACTACCACCAAATAAATTTACATCCATAAGTACTAGCATAATAATACATAATACTTCAAACTTCTTATCTTTATTAAATTGATTAGATAATAGATATCTTATTAATTCAATTATTACTAGTGCTACAATCGTTGGTATAATCAAAATTATAATGTTGTTAAAACTAAGTTTAATAATATTATTGGAAAATCCATCAAATAATCCAGTGATGTAAAATACCACAATCTGAAATATTGCAATAATACTCATTACAAATATTACGGAATTTTTCTGATAAAAACAGTCTTTGCGATATTTAAAAAATAGAAGTGATAAGAAAAATATTCCCAGTAATACTATAGATCCAACAATTCTCGAGAAAACACCTAACACAAATAGATTAAGGAGTAGTAACACAATAATAGATACTACAAAAATATAAATTTTAAAGTTAGTTCTTTTCATATTTATACTCCTTAACTAATTTCTATTATTATCCTTTATTCACCAGCTGTTGCAGTAACTGCTACATTAAATGTCGTTGCTGATATTGCATTTGCTGTAGGTTTTGCTAGAGTAACCGTTACTTTTACATAAAATACTTGGTTTGCAGCAACACTTGTTGGTGGAGTTGCACTGTAAGTCCCATCTTCTGTCGTTGAATATGTAACAGCAATAGTGAAGTGAGCATCGCTTGTTGCATCGCCAGTTACTGTTGCTTGAATATTTGTTGCAGTTAGATCAGCACTTGTGTTTTTTGCTTCAAATATTGCAGAACCATAATCATTTTTTGATTGTAAGGCTGATACTGTCATAGTTGCACCTTTTGTTGAACCATAAGTTCCTGAAACTGTAATATTAGCATCAGTCTTTGCTGTAACAATTGTATGATTAGTAACAAATACTACAGAAAAATCATCAGCAATCGCAGCAGTAGATCCAGCAATATTAATGGTATCAGTAGCAGCTGCATAACCAATTCCTAAAGCCAGTACCAAAACTACAGCAAGTAAAATTAATCCTTTCCTCTTATTTTTCATAATTCACCTCCTCTTGCGCCATCGGCGCCATAACAATAAATCATAAGATTTTATAACAAAAGCATCTACTTATTCTCATATACTCTTATTATATAAATAAGTATAACATTGCTATATTTTAAATGTCAATTATATTTCTAATCATCAGAGTTCTTTAAAAGCAAAAATCTTTATGTTCAACATTATCCGTGATATAATAAAAATGGTGATTGAATGAAAAAATTATTTAGAATTCTCTTTGTATTTTTAATATTCGGAATAATTTCAAATGCGTCAGCTATAAATTTAGATATTTTTTCTAAGCATGCAGTAGCCTATAACATGAATGATGCCGAAATTATATACGAAAAAAATGCAGATGAAATTACAAATATAGCAAGTTTAACAAAAATTATGACAGCCATTGTCGCAATAGAAAACATTGAAAACTTAGATAGTGTAGTTACTATACCAAAATCTATAATTACTTCTATTCCCTATTATGCTTCAGTGGCAGGATTTAAATCTGGAGAAAAAGTTAGTTATCGTGATTTATTATATGGATTAATGCTTCCCTCTGGTGCTGATGCTGCTGAAATTCTAGCATATTATGTGGCTGGATCAACCAATGAATTCGTTAATCTCATGAACAAAAAAGCTATTAAATTAGAACTAAAAAATACTAATTTTGCAAATACTACTGGGCTTGATGCTGAAGGCAACTACTCAACAGTTAAAGAAATAGCAAAGCTATTAACATATGCTCTTAAAAATAATGATTTTAAGAAGATCTATACCACTAAAACATATATAACTACAACAGGTTTAAAATTAGAGGCAACTGTATTAACTATAAGTAAAAAATTTGATATTCCTATCGACAATATTTTAGGTTCAAAAACTGGTTCAACAGAAAAAGCAGGTTTATGTCTTTCCAGCATTTCTACAAGAGATAATGTCAATCTACTGGTTGTAACTACCAATGCCCCATATAATAATTCAAATAGGACAGTTGCAATAAAAGATGCTAATACTATATATAATTATTTTTTTGATAATTACAGTTATCAAAATATTCTAAGAAAGAAAGATCTTTTAATTGAACTTAACACAACGTATGCGACAAAAGACAATATTGCTTTTTATGCAAAAGAAGACATAGCAAAATATCTTCCAAATAATACTAATAAAAATGATTTAGTAATTAAATATAATGGTATAAATGAAATATCATATAAAACGCCAAAAGGAACAAAACTTGGGACATACACTATATCAAAAGATAATAATGTTATTTACGCAACAGATATTATACTAAATAACATATTGATATTTAGCATTTTTAAGTTTCTAAAAGCAAATCCTAAAATATTAGTATTATCAATATTGATATTTACAGTTTTCCTAATATTAGTTTATTTAATCGTCAAAAAAAGAATTAAAAAAAGAAGACGTAGAAGATAATCTCTACGCCTTTTTACTTTCCTTTTTATTAAATCCATAATGATCTCTTATTTGTTTTTCAAGATCGTTTGATATCTTTTGATTTTCTCTTAAATAAAGTCTTGTATTATCCTTACCTTGACCAATCTTCTCACCTTTATAAGAATACCATGCTCCACTTTTTTCTAAAATACCCAAATCAGTTGCTAAATCAATTATTTCTCCCTCTTTTGATATTCCTTCTCCATAAATAACATCAACAAGCGCTGATTTAAATGGCGGTGCCACTTTATTTTTAACTACCTTGATAGAAGTTTTGCTTCCAACATATACGTCACCATTTTTCAATTGTTCCGACCTTCTTACATCAAGTCTAATAGTAGAATAAAATTTAAGAGCTCTTCCTCCGGGCGTTGTCTCTGGATTCCCAAAGATGATACCAACCTTTTCTCTTAATTGGTTTATAAATATTGCTGTTGTTTTAGTCTTACTAATATTGCCAGATAATTTTCTCAAAGCTTGTGACATAAGACGCGCTTGAAGTCCAACGTGACTGTCCCCCATCTCTCCATCAATTTCGGCTTGTGGAACAAGTGCCGCTACAGAATCAATTACAATTATATTAACAGCTTCACTTTTAACAAGAGCATCGCATATTTCAAGAGCTTGCTCACCAGTATCAGGTTGAGACAATAATAATTCTCCTATGTTAACTCCCAATTTTTTAGCATAAATTGGGTCTAGAGCATGTTCAGCATCAATAAATGCTGCCCTTCCACCTTGCTTTTGGACTTCAGCAATAGCATGGAGAGCAACTGTAGTTTTACCGCTAGATTCTGGGCCAAAAATTTCTATTATTCTTCCTTTAGGATATCCACCTACGCCTAAAGCTATATCAAGCGTAATTGATCCACTGGGAGTTGTATCAATTTCCATATGAGGATTATCTCCCAGTTTCATAATAGCACCTTTACCAAATTGTTTTTCAATATTACTAATTACTTGATCTAATGTCTTATCTTTTTCGTTATTTTTCATTTTTGTTCTCCTTCATGATTTAATTGTAATACATTATTTTTTTATTGTCAATACTTTTTGCAAACAAATGTTTGCTTATTTTGAAAGAGCATTACACCATAAAAAAATAGTTTTGCTTTATAGAAAAACTATTTTTAAATACCCTTTATTACTTACTTTTAGATTTTTGAGGTAAAAAATATTTTTTATTTAATTGAAAATATTCATACATCGAATATAAACTCATAAGTGTACCAAAATACAAGAAAAAGTCAGCTACCTTATAACCCCATAATTCAAATGGCAAATTATAAAAGAACATAAGCGTAGTACCTATCATAAGTGATGCTGTTTTTAATTTCCCAGATTTAATCGCTGCGACTACATCTCCCTTACTAGCAGCCTCCATTTTCATAGCATCTACAATTATGTCTCTTAAGACAATAATAATAGGAATAACCGCTGGAATAAAACCAGCACATGCTAAAATTATTAATACTGAGTTAACTAACATTTTATCTGCAATAGAATCAATCATCTTGCCAAAATCAGTTACCATATTTCTTTTTCTTGCAATCCTACCATCTAAAAAATCTGTAAAACTTCCAATTACAAACAAAACCCCGATAATAATAAATCTAAGATCAATAGTTATGTTTGATATTAAGAATTTCGGAATATTAATTCCCATAGCCGCAAATGGCAAGCAAGCAATTAAAATAATGATAATGCTAATAAAAATTCTAGTAAAACTCAACTTTGTAGGTAAATTGTATTTCATATTTTTCTCCTTATCCAATTATGTTTTCTTTTAACAATAAAAATATCAGAACTAATATCAATATCAATAAGATTGCGCTAACTATAAAAATTATTGTATTCTTATCTTTTTTAATTTCTATAGTATATGGAGATTTTATTTTCTTTTCTGTTGGTTCTTGTGTCCTTTTTTGTGCCTCTTTAATGTCATCAACAGATATTTTTGTCGTTGTTGCAAACATAAAATCATTATATTCGTCTAGCATTTCATCTTGATCTAATCCCAAATATTTAGAATACAATGCGATTAATTCTCTTACTTTTAAAATATCTTTAAAAGCTTTCGCATTTCCATCTTCAAGATTTTCCAACATTACTTTTTCAATATTCAAATCATTAGAAGCTTCATCCAAACTAACTCCAATATTTTCTCTTGCTTCTTTAAACTCTTCACCTAATTTTTTCAAAAAAATAACACCTTCATTCAAATAAAAAATAATTCTTAATAAGCCATGTTCTGTACCTTAAAGGTGGCAAACATTTATCTATTGCTTTCGCAATTCCTAGTTTAAGTTATTAATTTCTCAACTAGAATTCCCCTACCAAAATTTGGGTTTCTCGCTTGTGGGGTTTACCTCGTTCCACTTTATCGTTTCCAATAAATTCGTCACTATGGCACTTTTATACTCTTAGTCATATCTTAAAGACTTAGACCAAGTTAGAGCCGTTAGATTTCTCTACCCTAGGTTATTTTTTCCCTAGGCACAAACACTAAAGACATTACAGTCTTTGCGAGCATGGACTTTCCTCTATATAATAAATATACAGCGTTTGCCTAAGAATTATTATCATCTTTTCCAAAAATTACTTTTTCAAGGTTTGATATTCTCTTAAGAAGGTCAACATTAGAGACACTTTTATCACTAGCTTTTGCAATTTCAATATTAGTATTAGCATTTCTAAGTTCCTGTTTTAAACGAAGTATCTCTTCGGAAAGATCATCTTTTTCTTTCTCTTGCTTCTTAATTATAGAAATAAGTTGTTCATAATCATGAATTATAAGATCCAGATATTGATCTACTTCTTTTAACCTATACCCTCTAGTATCAATCTTAAAGTCTTTTTCAAGTATTTCTTGGGGTGTTAAATTTAACTGATTCTGATACATAAATATCACCAACCCTTGTATATGTATTATAAAAAAAAATACTAATTTTGTCAATCAGTATCGCTAGTTTCTAGCATCAACTATTTGGTAATTAGCATCTTTTTCATATTTAGCATTAACACTTGATATAAGTATGTATGATAATGAAACTATTATAATAAATAGTATTATCATTGTTTTTGTTTCTCCTTTTGCCATATAATTCTCCTTTCAATTATAATTTAACACGAACATATATTCGTTGTCAACATAAAACGAACTATTGTTTGACATTTTACATATATTGTGTTAACATTTATTTATAAGGAGAGCGATTATGGAAAAATTAACTACCAAACAAAATAATGTATTAGATGTAATAAAGAGATTCCAAGCTCAATATGGTTATCCTCCTACTGTAAGGGAAATTGGTAAGACGCTAAATTTATCATCACCTGCCACTATTCACACTCATTTATCAAAATTAAAAGAAAAGGGATACATTTCAAAAGATAAAAATAAAAATAGGACTATTGAAATAAATGTCCCAAATGAATATTTAAAAGATAATGATAGTGTGGTAACAGTTCCACTTCTTGGAAAAGTTACAGCAGGTAATCCAATAGAAGCTATTGAAATGCCAGATCAATTTATGGACCTGCCAGCAAATTTAATACCTGCTAAAAAAGATATTTTTACATTGACAGTAAATGGAGATTCCATGATTAATGTTGGTATCTACGATAATGACATTATTTTAGTAGAAAGATGTAATAACGCTAACAATGGAGAAATAGTTGTTGCAATGAATGATGAAAATGAAGTTACTGTAAAAAGATTTTTTAAGGAAAAAGATTATGTTAGATTACAACCAGAAAATGACTATATGGCCCCAATTATTTTAAAAAATGCTACTATTTTAGGGAAAGTTATTGGCTTATATAGAAAATTTTAATAATTTAAAAAACGGAATATTTTTTCCGTTTTTTTGTTTTATTAATTACAACTAGCATTATTAGTAGTATATACCGTTTCACCATTATCAGTACATGTTATACAAGCAATATATGAATAACTATGATTATATAACTTTTCATCGCCCTCGCAACCACCAGTAAGAATACAAGTACTGGTCCTGTTAATGATTAATTTATTAGCCGTACATCCTGCAATATTAATATCACTGTTCACATTTTGTAATTGAGAATATGTGATTTCCGTACTCCCACCGGCAGTTTTTTCATCAAACAAATCATCTTCATAATCTAAAACATATAAATCCATATTAGCTTTTAATATTTTTTCAATATTTTCATATTTTTGATCCTTTGTTTTTTCAATAGCTCCCTGTATACTAGGAAGTGCAATAAATAAAATTATTACAAATATAATAACTACTCCTATCATCTCTATTAAAGTGATACCTTTATTGTTCATGTTACGCCTCCATATTGTCTTTCAAAGTTTTCTCATTCCAAATAGTGATATTTAATTCTTTAGCTTTGTCAAGTTTACTTCCAGCATTTTCTCCAACAATTACTACATCAGTTTTGTTACTGACACTTTCTATTACAAATCCGCCATTAGATTCAATATATTCTTTTATTTTATCACGGTTTGCAAAACTAATAGTGCCTGTAATAACAAACTTTTTATCTGTAAATGTATTATTTTTGATAGTATCTTTCCCCAAATATAAAGTATTTATGCCATAACTTTTTAATTTTTCAATCATTAATATATTTTCTTCATCATCAAAATATTTTCTTATACTTAATGCTATTATATCACCAATATCAGGAATATCTACCATTTTTTCGTATGGCGCTTTAATTATTGCATCGATATTTCTGTATTTTTTAGCAATAATTTTTGCAACCTTTTCGCCGACATGTCTTATGCCTAAAGCAAACAAGAGTTTTTCAAGTGAGTTTGCTTTACTATTTTCAATAGAATCTAATAAGTTAGATATACTTCTTTGCCCAAAACCTTCAAGTTCCATCAGCTCATCTTGATAATTTGCTAATTTATATATACTAGGGATATCTTTTAAATATTTAAAATTATAAAAATCTTCTACTATTCTTTCACCAAGTCCTTCAATATTCATAGCCTTCCTACTAGTAAAATGAATTAACGACTCAATATTTCTAGCATCACACTTTTCATTCTTACAATAATGATTGGCCTCACCTTCAACTCTTACTAACTTTTCCCCACATATTGGGCAAGCATCAATCATTTCAAATTTCCTGGCACTACTATCTCGTCTATCAAGTTTTACACCAACTATCTCTGGAATGACGTCTCCAGCTTTTCTTAGTATTACAGTATCGCCTACTCTTAAATCTTTTTCTTTGACAAAATCCTCATTATGTAAAGTCGCTCTTGATATAGTAGATCCTGCGACAAGTACTGGGTCAAGAATAGCATTTGGGGTTATCTTACCAGTTCTTCCAACTGTAAATATAATATCTTTTAAAATTGTTGTAACCTCTTTTGGTGGGAACTTATAAGCTGTTGCCCACTTTGGATATTTAGTGGTATAACCTAATTTCTTTTGCTCAGAAAAATCATTTACTTTAATAACAATTCCGTCTATATCATAAGTAAGATCATCTCGGATACTAGCAATTTCATAAATAAAATCTAATACTTCACTAACATTCTTACAAATTCTTCTCTTTTCATTTACTTTAAACCCAAGACTTTGCATAAATTTTAAACTTTCTTCGTGTGTTTTAATATTATACAAATCACTGTTAGGCAAATGATAAATAAAATTATCAAGATTTCTACTAGCAGTTACACTTGAATCAAGTTGTCTAACAGAGCCACTTGCTAAATTTCTACAATTCTGAAATAGTGGTAATTTCTCTTGCTCTCTTTTCTTATTAACCTTTATAAACTCTTTTTTACCAATAAAAATCTCACCACGAACTTCAATATCAATATCTTCTTTAATCTTAAGTGGAATTGCCTTAATAGTCTTAACATTATTGGTAATATCTTCACCAACAACACCATCTCCGCGAGTAACACCTTTTGCTAAAACACCATGTTCATAATTTAAACTGATACTCAGTCCATCTATTTTAAGTTCACAAACATAAGTAGGGTTTATTCCTTCTTTTTTAATTTTCTCATCAAATTTAATAATTTCGTCTTCATTAAATACATTACTTAAAGACATCATAGGCACTTTATGATATACTTTCTCAAATCCATCAAGAATAGTTCCACCTACTCTAGATGTTGGTGAATTAGGTAAAACATACTCTGGGTATTTACCTTCAAGTTTAATAAGCTCCTGCATTAATCTATCATATTCTGCGTCAGTTACACTTGGCGCATCAAGAGTATAATATTCTTCACCATACTTATTTAATAAATTAACCAGTTCTTCTATTTTATTTTTTATATTCATAAACATCACCCATTTTATATACTTATTATATCATAACTTCTTAATACTTTTATGATTCTTTAATAATTTTCTTATACCATATTCTTTAGAGAATGCAATGGCAACTAAAGTATTAGTAACCTCTACTACAATACCCTTACCATATTTATCGTGTACCACTTTATCTCCAAGTTCAAAATAAATATCTTCATCATATGTTTTTTTCTCCAACTTTTTAGGCTGATCCATCGTTCGGGATACATTATCAATCAAATTCTCATCTATTTCTCCAACAAACCTACTTGCAACATTAACTTGGTCTCTTCCATATAAAAGTCTCATCTTAGCATTTGTAAGATATACTTTCTTTCTTGCTCTAGTGATTGCCACATAGCATAGTCTACGCTCTTCTTCAAGTTCATTTTTATCCATCATTGAATTTATATGAGGAAATATTCCTTCTTCTAACCCAACTATAAATACATAGTCAAACTCTAATCCCTTTACTGCATGCACTGTCATAAGGCTGACACGATTTGGATCATTTTTATAATCATTAACATCACTTAAAAGAGATACTTCATATAGGAAATCATCAAGAGAAACAATTCCATCTTTTTCTTCAAACGACTTAGTAATAGATTTAAATTCTTCTAAGTTCTCAAGTCTAATGTCTGCCTCTAATGTATGTTCTGCCTCTAATTCTTTTTTCATGCCCGTTTTATCTAACACAATGTCAACAAGTTCAGTAAGTGTTACATTTTTACTAAACTCAATTAGTTCGAGAATCATCTTTTTAAACTCATATTCTTTACCACCTACAATGGCATCAAACATAGTAGTTTTTTCTTCATCACTTTTTTGTCTAAGATTACTTATTGTCTTTAGGCCAATACCTCTTTTAGGTACATTTATGATTCTCTCTAAGCTTATCCCATCACTTGGATTATAAATTAATTTTAAGTATGCTAATAAATCCTTAATCTCTTTTCTACCATAAAACTGAATAGATCCTACTATCTTATATGGAATGCTACTCTCTACAAAAGTTCTTTCAATTATTTGAGATTGAGCATTTGTTCTATACAAAACTACAATATCTTGATAATTTGTACCTTTTTCTAATAAATTTTTAATTTCTCTTACGACAAACTGGCTTTCATCTATCTCATTGTAAGCTCTATAATAAGTAAGTTTTTCTCCCTCATCATTGTTACTCCACAATTTTTTATCTTTTCTCAAAGTATTATTTTTAATAACACTATTTGCTGCATTTAAGATAGCCTTCGTAGAACGATAATTTTCCTCTAATAAAACTACTTTACAATCCTTGAAGTCTTTTTCAAAATTTAATATGTTTTTATAATTAGCATTTCTAAATCCATATATGGCTTGATCATTATCCCCAACTACACATAAATTACGATATTTTGAAGAAATCATTTTAGTTAACACATATTGTGCTTCATTAGTATCCTGATATTCATCAATTAAAATATATTTATATCTTTCTTGATACTTATCTAATATTTCACTATTTTCATGAAATAATCTAATTGGAAGTATCAATAAATCATCAAAATCCACAGAATTGTTTTTAAATAACATATCTTGATATTTTTGGTATACATTTAATACAACTTCATCAAAATCATTATGAACAAACTTCTTATATTCATTTGGCATAATAAGTTCATTTTTATTGCTACTTATTTTTGATCTTATAGCATGTGGATTATAAATCTTAGAATCAAGATTTAGTTCTTTTAATATCTTTTTAACAATAGATAGACTATCTTCACTATCCATAATAATAAAATTCTTAAGATATCCTAGATAACTATAATACTCTCTTAATATCCTAAGCCCAAAAGAGTGAAATGTGGATGTTAAAACATTTTTAGACACATCACCTATTAAATCATATAATCTACTTCTCATTTCTCCTGCTGCTTTATTTGTAAAAGTAATGGCCAATATATTATAAGGAGATATATTATGGTGTTCTATTAAATAGGCAATTCTATTTGTTAATACTTTAGTTTTACCAGATCCTGCTCCTGCAAACACCAATAATGGTCCATCTTTGTACTTTACCGCTACTTCTTGTTTATCATTTAACATACTACTCACCTTGTTCTATTATACTAAAAATACTATCTAAAAAAAAGAAAAGAAATAACTATTTTCTTTTATATCAAAAATATAGTATTATATATCTAGTGATAATATGAGTCTAAAATTTAAAAATAAGAAAACTAAATTTATTATTGGTTATGGTTTAATCATCATATTTTTAATCGTGTTTATTTATTCAACCTATAAAATAATATATTGGAAAATTGATGAGATTAAAACAAATAAGCAACTTGAAGAATTAAATAATTTAGCATCTATAGAAGAATCTAATACTAATCCTGAAGATTTAATTGTTAATCCCCCTGACGAAGATGAAGAAGAGCAAACTAACAATGATTACTGGGATTATATTAAAATACCCCTTATCAATGTTAACTTTGATGATTTACTAATTAAAAATAGTGATACAGTTGGTTGGCTATTTGTCGATGGCACTAACATAAATTATCCAGTTGTGCAATCAAAAAACAATTCTTATTACTTATATCACTCTTTTGACAAATCTAAAAACTATGCTGGATGGATATTTGCAGATTATCGTAATAATATGGTTAGTTTAGGAAAAAATACTATTATATATGGGCACGGAAGATTAGACAAAACTATGTTTGGAACGCTTAAATATATTGTTAAAAGTTCTTGGTTCAAAGACACTGAAAACCATATTGTTAAACTTTCCACACCCACTGAAAATACTTTGTGGCAAGTATTTAGTGTATATCACATACCAACTGAGAGTTACTATATAACAACAGATTTTGGTACCGATGAGTCTTTTGAATTATTTATTAATACGATGAAAGAAAGAAGTTTTTATAATTTTGAGGCAACAGTTAATAAAGATGATAAAGTTCTTACCCTATCAACCTGTTGGAATAAAAAAGAGCGTGTTGTATTACATGCAAAATTAATTAAAACAAATGAGAAAAGATAAAATAATAGTCACTATCTCAAAAATTATGATACTATTAATACTTCTTATAGCATGGGAATTACTCGCCTATTACAATATTATAAACTCTTTTTTATCATCATCGCCTTCAAAAATAGTAATAACAATAGTTGAATTATTTAAGAATAACGATTTAATACTCCATATATGGGTAACTTTCTATGAAACTATTATTAGTTTTTTACTAGCAACAATTATAGGTGTTGGCGTGGCAAGCATGCTCTGGACTAGTAAAAGATTGTTTAAAATAATTGATCCTTATCTTACAATATTAAATTCACTTCCAAAAGTATCATTAGGACCATTAATCATTATCTTATTAGGAGCAAATCCTAAATCTATAATAATAATGGCACTTCTAATATCTACATTTACAACAATCATAAGTATGTATAATGCATTTATATCAACCGATGAAAACAAAATAATATTACTTAAATCTTTTAATGCTACCAAATCACAGATATTTAAATATTTAATATTTAGAGGCAATATTCCAAGTTTAATTAGTACTCTAAAGATCAATGTTAGTCTTTCACTAATTGGTGTTATAATGGGCGAATTATTAGTCTCAAAAAGAGGATTAGGATATTTGATTAATTATGGATCACAAGTATTTAATCTAAATCTCGTAATTACCTCAATATTTGTTTTAGGTTTATTATCTTATTTATTATATATAATAATTGAAAAAATAGAAAAAAGTATAGTTAATTAAAACTATACTTTTTAAATTATTAGTTACTTTTTATAATTTGCAGGATTAACATTTGTTTTAACATCTACATTTTTACCATCTACTGTTAATACCATGTTCCCATTTTTAGCCGTTATATATGTAGTAGCACCCAAACTTTTTAACTTTTTTTGTACTGATGCTGGAATATCATTCTCTACATGTGTAACCATCACAAATTTAGGAGTTAATGCATCAAGGAAAGCATCGCTAATAGTTGCTTGCCCATGATGAGGATACTTTAGTACATCTACATCAAGTATTGATGTATTATATTTATTTAATATTTCTTTTTCTTGTATTCCATCACCGGCAAAAAATATTTTAACATCACCATATTTTAATATCAAATTAAGTGAGTTTACATTTACACTACCAGTTAATGTTATTGGTCCCACAACATCAAATGTTAAATTACCAATCTTAACGCTTTCCCCTTCTTTTAAAATTGTTATTGGGACTTTTTTTGAGTCGATCGCTTCAACCACACTGCTGGGATTAGCTCTAGAAATATCACAGGTTTTACGCAAAGCACATGTCCTGGGATCATCGCCATAGTATACCCCTTTAACTTCAAACTCTTCTAAAAACCTTTTCTGAGCATGAATATGGTTATCATCCAAATGAGAGCCAATCAAAGCATCTATTTTTGTTATACCTAGTGATCTCATATACTCCGCACTGGTTAGGCTAAAATAATATAGCCCTCCATCAATAAATATTGTTGTGTTGCTACCTCTTAATAAAATTCCATCATTTCTACCCAAATTTATAAAATGGATTTCTAACGGAGCATAATCATCTACACTACATTTAAATTCAGATACATATCCTTGATTATCTACTACTTTAACAATCAAATCTTGTGGATATTCGCCGAAAGAATAAGTTTTGTTTGAAGAAATAAATAATGTTTTGTTATTATTGATATATTCATATTGTTTTATTCCACTAGCATCTGACGCTACAACAGTAACTATTGTAGCACCATTCTTGTAAATAGCACTACACGTCCCCGTTGGAGGATTTGCATCAATGTTCTTTATTTCTACACTATATACTTCACTATTATCATTGGTATCATATATAGTAAATTCATATGTACCATTCTTATATGCTGTATACGTTGGATTTTTGCTTGTGACTTTCTCTCCATTATCTGTAATAGTATAACTATATCCTGCTCCTTTTATATCCAGCGTTATTTTTACTCCTGTTGATGTTACTTCTGTTGGGCTTATGGTATGAGTTATATCTAAATTAATACTATTATCATTTACTATTACTTTTCTTTTTACTGATGCACTTTTCCCTCTTGTGTTTGTTACACTATATGTTAAAGTATATGTTTCTGCTTTTGTTACATCTACGTTTCCATCTACTTTTACTTTATTTGTTATATTCCCATCTATCTTATCTGTTGCAGTATATCCACTTTCTATGTATTGTGTATTTATTTCTAGTGTTCTTGTTT
>Ga0116152_10002572_pt1 | contig 14751 bp, 15 predicted proteins | sample AD_UKC119_MetaG_FD_89894 | JGI IMG/M metagenome (GOLD analysis project Ga0116152, IMG submission 89894) | Active sludge microbial communities of municipal wastewater-treating anaerobic digesters from Hong Kong - AD_UKC119_MetaG | ecosystem: Engineered > Bioreactor > Anaerobic > Digestate... | reverse complement strand
GGAAGTCGTGCCGCCCACCCCGGTCGAGCCGCCGACCGGCGTGCCGGAACCGGCCACGCTGGGCCTGCTGGGCCTGGGCCTGCTAGGCACCGCGCTGACACGACGCCGACGTCGCGCCTGACTAGTAAGTTAGCCAACGTACCAGTTGAGGCCGGGCATGTCCCGGCCTCAACTTTTCTTACGACCGGCTAGTCGCGATTTACTGTGCCCTCACCCGGCGTGCTGAAGAGCAGTCGCGTACGGCAGATTCATCGCCTCGATCGACATCAGTTCGACTCCCGTTGTTTGGCCAGCAGACGCGAGCGGGCGGCAGCCAGCAAGGCACGCGAATAGAGCTTGTGAAAACCCAGCAGCGCCGTGAAGCCCGCGCCAAGCCGTCGTTCACCGGTTTCGGCGTCGACAATGGGCACCACTGCCGAGCCGAAATAGAGTGTTGTCGCGCCGGATTGCGCGTCAGCGGCTGACTCGATCATCAGCCAGGATCGCGTGCGCTGTTGGATGTCGCACAGCAGCAGTTGGCTGTCATTGCGTTCTTCCACGGTCCACGCAGCGAATCGATCGATCGAGCCGCGAGCGAGCTGCGCCGCCTCGAAATCACTAGAAGGCAACGAAACCGCCCACTTGATTATCAGCCGCTCCAGCTTGAACAAACCAGTCGTATAGAAGGCCTCGACGTACTGGACGAGCGAGACGTCGCAAGCAACAGGTACGCAATAGCAATCCGTGTACGCGCCGTCGAGGCGGTAGCGGTCTAACAAGGCGCCCGCGGGAAGAGCACTCGGACGAACGGTCGACACGCAGTGTCAGCAACGGCGGTTGGAACTTCGCACACTCAACAGCATACCGGTAACATAGGCGCGGATGAACAATCCTGCCAAAATCTTGAATGTCTGTGTCCTCGGCGGTACAGGCTTTATCGGTACCGAGTTGATCGCTCGACTGAACGCGGCCGGCCATCGCGTTCGTGTGCTGACTCGCAAGTTGGCCGCCGCGTCACACCTGCGTGTACTGCCAGGCGTAGAAGTGTCGGTCGCGAATGTGCATGCGCCCGCCGTGTTGGTGGCTGCGTTCGCCGGGATCGACGTCGTGATCAATCTGGTCGGCATTCTCAATGAATCGGGTCGTTCAGGTGCCGGCTTCCGTCGCGCTCACACCGAACTGGCAGCAAGCATTGTCACTGCAGCGCATGCGACGCGGGTCAAGCGCCTGCTGCAGATGAGCTCACTCGGCGCTCGGATCGACGGGCCCAGTCATTATCTGCGCAGCAGAGGCGCCGCCGAGCAACACATCGACGCGCACGCTGGCAGGCTCGACTACCATATCTTTCGCCCGTCGGTCGTATTTGGCGATGGCGACTCTCTGACCAATCGCTTTGCCAGCCTGCTGCGCCTGAGCGGCGGCTGGCTGCCGCTGGCGAAACCAGATACGAGATTTGCGCCTGTCTACGTGGGCGATGTCGCCGAAGCGTTCGTGCGGTGCCTGCATGGCGGCCCCGTCGATGGCGCGCCACCCGATGCCCGACGCTACCAACTTTGTGGCCCGGATATCCTGTCGTTGGAACAACTCGTGCGGCTCACAGCGAACTATGCCGCACTGCCCTCTCACATACTGCGACTGCCGGACTTCGTCGCACGCATACAGGCGGCCGTCATGGACTTCGTGCCCGGCAAGCCATTCTCGACTGACAACTATCGTTCGCTGTCGGAAGACAGCGTCTGTAGCAGCGGTGGACTCCTGCGCCTCGGCATCCGTCCGCGGTCCATGGCCGCAGTCTTGCCCACGTATCTCGGTAGCGCCTCCCGCGAATCACGGCTCGATGCCGCCAGGCGGCGCGCCGGCCGCTAGTTCGTCCGTGCAGAGCGCTGCGTGGCGCTCGGCTTCGGACAGCGCCGCATGCGCGCGGACGGCTCGATAGAACGCCGGCAAGTCGTGCCCCACCTGCGCGAGCACACGCTCGAAGCCCGGCACGCACACGTAGTAGGTAGCGAGTGACGCCAGCCTGGCGTTGTTGGGCGCCGCAGCGAGATCGCGGGCAAACTGACTCGTGACGCCGGCGGCGGACTGTACTGTGGCAATCTCGCTGGCAAGCCGTGCAAACAACTCGCGTTTGTGTGCGCGCTTGTCGTCGTCGGGCAGCCGGCGCTGATAAAGCTCCGCGAGCAAGGCTCGATAGCGCGTGACGATTGCAACGACGCGTGCATTGAGCGCGAGTCGCGCCCGAAATTTCGCCGCATCTAGAGCCCGCCCCTGGTGCGCAAGCCAGCGGGCCAGCCCTGCCTGCTCCACCGTTACGGCGAACGCTTCGTTGAAGACCGAGTCGCCAGGGACGTAGACGATCTGGTGCGCCAGCTCGTGAAAGACGATGCCGGCCAGTTCATCATCGCCGTAACGCAACATCGTATTGAGAATCGGATCAGCGAAGCGACCGAGCGTGGAATATGCAGGCACGCCCATCACGACCACATCATCGCCCTCGTCTTCGAGCCGCGCGGCGAACTCACGTGCCTTGTGCTCGGCGAAGTAGCCACGATACGCCACGCAGCCGGCCACCGGAAAACACCACTCCCGCGGTTCGACACTGAACTCGGGCGCGGCCACGACGTTCCAAACCACGTAGTCCCGCTCGACATCTGCATAGCTCCGATAGCTCTTGTTGTCGGGCAGACCGAGGTCCGTCACGGCGAACATGCGGGCCGCCTGCAGCTCGACCAGGCGCGCTTTGAGCTCCTCGGACACGGCCGGATCGGCAATCACCTGCGCGATCGGGCGACGCGCGCTCATCACCTGCCACTGGCCGCGGGCCGCTTGCGCCACGTACAGCGTGCCGCAGCCGCTGTGCAGCAGGACAACGGCGATGACGAGCCAGGTTCTCAGGTCGGTTAACATGACTGCATGCAAGTGTATTTGGTTGGCGGCGCGGTCCGCGACAAGCTCCTCGGCCGTCCCGTGAAGGAGCGCGATTGGGTGGTCGTGGGCGCGACGCCGGCGGATCTCGAAGCCCAAGGCTACCAAGCAGTCGGCCGCGAATTCCCGGTTTTTCTGCACCCTGAAACGCACGACGAGTACGCGCTGGCGCGGCTCGAGAAGAAAGTTGGACCCGGTTATCGCGGTTTCATCACGGAATTCTCGCCAGATGTAACGCTGGAAGAGGATCTCAGGCGCCGCGATCTCACCATCAATGCGATGGCTGAAGATGCCAACGGCGTCCTGATCGATCCGCACGGCGGGCGTCACGATCTCGACGCGCGCGTGCTGCGGCACGTGTCCAGCGCTTTTGTCGAGGACCCCGTGCGTATCCTGCGCCTCGCACGATTCACCGCGCGTTATGCATCGCTTGGCTTCCGTGTCGCCGACGACACGCTCGCGCTGATGCGCGAGATGGTCGCAGCCGGCGAAGTCGACGCGCTGGTGCCGGAACGCGTGTGGGCCGAGACGGTGCGCGCCTTGGCCGAACCGAACCCGGAGCGGTACATCGAAGTGTTGCGGGACTGCGGCGCGTTGGCCGTCATCCTGCCGGAGCTCGACGCGCTCTTCGGGGTGCCGCAGCCGGAGAAGTGGCATCCGGAAATCGACACAGGCCTGCACCAGTTGTTAGCACTGCAGCAAAGCGTACGCCTGGGAGGCAATGAGCGCGTGCGCTTCGCAGTGCTGGCGCACGATCTCGGCAAAGGCCTCACGCCGCCTGACCAGTGGCCATCACACCGCGGGCACGAAGAAACCGGCGCAGCGCTGGTGGAAGTGATGTGCGAGCGTCTGCGTGTGCCGAACGATTTTCGCGAACTGGCGCTGCTGGCGACGCGCTTTCACACGCATGTGCATCGCGCGCTCGAGCTGCGGCCGGCAACTTTGCTCGAGCTGCTGGAGCACACCGATGCATTTCGTCGCCCTGAACGATTTGCGGAGTTGCTGGTCGTCTGTGAAGCGGATTCGCGCGGCCGGACTGGCCTAGAATACCAGCCCTATCCACAACGCGCCTATATGGCCGCGGCGCGCGCGCGCGCCGCGGCAGTCACGCTTGCGCCGGCGGCGCGAGCCGGACTATCCGGCGCGGCGATCGGCGAGCGCCTGCGGGCCCTGCGGCTCGACGTGCTGGTCGCCCACAAGAAACAGCCGCTACAAATAGAAGACACCGAACACGACGGCAGCTAACACCAGCCGATAAATGGTGAATGGCAGGAAACCGATCCGCGGCAGATAGCGCAGAAAGACTGCGATGCAGGCGTAGCCGACCAGTGCGGAGACTGTCAGTCCGATCAGCATTTCTGTTCCGGCGACCGGTGCGCCAGCGGTGCTGAACTTGTAGGTCTCGTAGAGACCTGCCATCGCAATGCCAGGCACGGACAACAGGAATGCGAAACGTGCTGCGGATTCGCGCGACAAGCCGAGCGCGCGGCCGGCGGTCATCGTGATGCCCGAGCGTGACGTGCCGGGCACCAGCGCGAGCGCCTGCGCACAGCCGATCAGCACCGCATCGCGGATAGAGAGCGAGCGTTCATCGCGGTGGCTCGAGGACAGGCGATCGACCGCATAGAGCGCGATACCGAACACCGCCAGCTGGAACGCCACGACGGCAGGACTGCGCAACGCGGTTTCGATGAAATCCTTGCCGAACAGGCCCACCAGGCCCACCGGAATGGTGCCGATCAGCAGATTGATGGCCAGGCGACCATACGAATCCTGCCGATCGCCCGCGACCCAGCGCACTGCGCCGGTCGCGAGCGGCACTAGATCGCGACGAAAATAGCCGACCACGGCGAGCAAGGTGCCGACATGCACGGCCACGTCGAATGCCAGCCCCTGGTCGGTCCAGCCTAACAACCGCGGCAACAGCACGAGATGACCAGAGCTCGATACGGGCAGGAACTCCGTGAGCCCCTGAATCACCGCCAGCACGACTGCCTGCCACCATTCCATGTCCAAACTCCCTATAGCGACCCACGCAGGTCCTGCCAACCGAACCCCCGCAGAGGCGCCCGGTAGTCACGACCCAGTGCCATGACTTTGAAGGCCTCGCCCATCTCGCCCGGCATCATCAGGCGCCGTGCCTCGCCTGCCTGGACGAGCCGCTCGCGTTCATCGCGTGCGGTAGCCAGCACATTCTCCATCCCGCAGCCGATCAGGAACCCGGCCTGCGTCACGAAACCCTGTAGCTCGAGAGCTGCGCGGCTGCCGGACTCGGCCACACGGGTGAAATCGACCCAGGCTGTGATGTCCTGCAGGCCCACGTGCCGCAATGGGTCGCCATGCGCCCGGTGCCGAAAGTGGCACTGCAACGTGCCGGCAGTGCGGTCGGGATGGTACAGGTGGGGGCGCGGCAGGCCGTAGTCGATCAGCAGCACTACACCACGGCGCAGCACGGCGCCCAGGCCGGCCAACCAGCCCTCGAGTTCCAGACAGATCTCGCCGTGGTAGTTGTCTGGCAGTTGCTGCGGCAGCTCTCGCTCGAGCAATCGAACCGCGTTGGCAAGCGCGGGTGTAGCTGTCCGTGTCGCCTCGACCAGTGCACCGTGCGAGTCGAGTGCCACACCTAACGAGTCGATCACCCTGATCGCGCCGGCTCCCGCGCGCAGCACGAAGCGCTCGACCGGCATGGCGTCGAGCACTTCGTTTGCGACGACGACGCCCGTGATCCGCTGCGCTGGCCAGCGATCGAGCCACTCGACGCGGCTCGCCAATGCGGCTGGCAAGGCTGCGAGCCGCGTGCGTTGCCGCGCACGCAGGTCAGCACTCACTTCGAGAATCCGGTAACGATCCGGCAATGTTCCCAGTGCGGCCAATTCCTCCAGCAGAACGGCAGCCAACGCACCACTGCCGGCACCGAACTCCAGCAGATCGCCGCCGGTGACCGCCAGCACGTCGGCACACTGCCGCGCGAGACAGCGGCCGAACAGGGGCGACATCTCGGGCGCTGTGACGAAGTCCCCCGCCGCGCCGAACTTGGTGGCCCCGCTGCTGTAATAGCCGAGTCCGGGCTCGTACAGGACGAGACGCATGAAATCGGCGAACCCCAACCAGCCGCCAGCCGCCTCGATCCGTCCACGTACCAGGCTCGTCACCTGTTCGGCGTGCGCTCGCTCGGCCGCATCGAGCGCGGGCAGAGTTGAGAGCGTGGGCGGGATCGTCATACTGTCTGCCTATGGATGACGCGACTTCGCTCACGGGACGCACAGTACTGATCACCGGCGCGGCCGTGCGGGTCGGCGCGGCGATGGCGCGCGCCTTCCACGCAGCGGGCGCCAATCTGGTACTGCATTATCGAAGCTCGGTCGCCCAGGCGCAGAAACTGGCCGAGGAACTGGAAGTCCTGCGGCGTGGCTCGACGCAGCTGGTGCGCGCTAACCTGCTGGATACGACCTACCTGCCGACGATTGTGCAAAGCGCCGTCACAGCCTTTGGCCGCCTGGACGTGCTCGTCAACAATGCCTCGTCGTTCTATCCGACGCCGGTCGGCAGCATCACCGAGCAGCAATGGCAGGACCTGATGGGCAGCAACGTCAAGGCACCGCTGTTCCTGTCGCAGGCTGCCGCACCGCATCTGCGTGTGGTCAAGGGTCAGATCATCAACATCGTCGACATCCATGGCACGCGACCGCTGCGGAACCACCCGGTGTACAGCACCGCCAAGGCCGCCCTCGTCATGTTGACCCGCTCGCTGGCGAAGGAACTGGCGCCGGAGATCCGCGTCAATGGCATCGCGCCGGGCCCGGTACTGTGGCCCGTCACCGGCGCCGACGAGGAGTTGCGCGCCAACATAGTCGACCGGACGTTGCTGAAACGGATGGGTTCGCCGGACGATATTGCGCGCACTGCGCTGTTCCTGGCAGCCAATGCGCCGTTCATGACTGGCCAGATACTGGCGGTCGACGGCGGCCGCAGCGTCGCCTGGTAGTCCAGCTCGCCCGCTCCATTGCCGCACGCGCGCCACGCCTTCAGTCGTTGGCTGCAGCGGCCAGCTCGACACGTCGCATCGGGTGCGCGCCGCGGTCGAATTGCTGCCATAGCTCGCCGATCGTCAGCCCCAGCGTTGGGTGCCTGACCTCCGGCGCGAGCTCGGCCATCGGACCCAGCATGTAGGCGCGCTTGACGAGATCTGGCCGTGGCAAGCGGTACGCCGGCGTCTCGGCCAGGAGATCACCGTATAACAACACGTCCAAGTCCAGGCTGCGCGGTGCCCACTTCGGCGCGCTGCGCGGCCGATGGCATTGTGCTTCGATGTCGTGCAGCCGCGCGATCACCTGCGCCAATGGCAACCCGGTCGTGAAGCCAGCCACCAGGTTGATGAAGTCGGGCCCGTCGAAGCCCACCGCCGTATTCTGGTAGGCGCTGGAGAACCGCACATCCGGCCAGGTGCGCGTCATCTCGCGCATGGCAGTTGCCAGATGGCGTTCCGGCTGCACATTGCTGCCGACCGCCACGAAGACACGCACCGCTGCGTCGCCTTGCGTCACGCCGCGCCCAGATCGGCCCGCGTCCGCTCCACCACGACACCAACGTCGCGTGAGCCGCGGACGGCACCCGGCTTGTTGATCGAGAAACGTATCCATTGCAGCTCGAATTCCTGCAGGATCATCAGAGCGCCGCGATGCGCCAGCGTTTCGACCAGCTGGAACTGTGACTCACCGACGAACGCGATCAGTCGCTTGGCCACCCGTTTGTAGTCGACCGTATCCGCCACCGAGTCGCTGGCCGCCGCACGTCGGCAGTCGACCGGCAATTCGATATCGAGCACCACTTTCTGCTTGATGCGGCGCTCCCAGTCGATGAAGCCGATGATGCACTCGACTTCGAGCCCGCGCAGGAAAATACGGTCGCCAGCCTGTTCGGCGTGGGCGGCGGGCACGGTGCTCTTCTTGGGCGTCGATGGCATGGCGGATTGTCTTTACTGTTGTGAACTATGGTTATGGTTGTTAGTAACTAACGGCCGAGCGGCGTGAGCTCAGTGAGTGGCCACCGGGCACGTGCACAAACCGCCAGCGGCTCGGTACAGCCCGCCTGCAGGCGGGCCATCCCAGCCACGGCGATCATCGCAGCATTGTCCGTGCAGAACTCGATGCGTGGATAGTAGACACGACCGCCGCGGCGGGCCACGCTTTCGGCGAGTCGCTGGCGTAGCGCGACGTTCGCGCCCACGCCCCCGGCAACCACCAGCGCTGCGCGCCCAGTCGCATCGAGGGCGCGCAGCGACTTCTGCACCAGCGTGTCCACGATCGCAGCCTCGGCGCTGGCGGCAATGTCCGCGCGCCGGCGCGCATCGAGTGGCGCTGCCTGCACGGCCAGCGACACGGCGGTCTTCAACCCCGAGAAACTGAACTCGAACCCCGGTCGATCGAGCATCGGCCGTGGGAAACTGAACTTATCGCCGGGCGCCGTGGCGGCAAGGGCCGCCAGCTGCGGCCCGCCGGGGTACGGCAGGCCCAGCAATTTGGCGCTCTTGTCGAAGGCTTCGCCGGCTGCGTCATCGCGGGTATCACCCAGCAGGCGGTAATCACCGGGCGCCACCACATCGATCAGCATGGTGGCCACCTGAAACCAGCAGCGCCAGATGTGGGAACGGCGGCGGCTCCGCCTCCAGCAACGGTGCCAGCAGGTGGCCTTCGAGGTGATGAACCGCGACTGCCGGCACGCCCCAGGCGTAGGCCAGGCTGCGTCCCAGGGCGGCACCGGTGAGCAGGGCCCCGATCAGTCCGGGCCCCGCAGTGTAGGCGACGCCGGCCAGCTCCTGTGGCGCCGTTGCCGCGTCTGCCAAGGTGGCACGCAGGAGCGGCAGCAGCTTGACGACGTGATCGCGCGATGCGAGCTCCGGCACGACGCCGCCATAGACCCGATGCAGCTCGATCTGGCTGAAGATCGAATGCGCCAGCAGGCCGCGCGCCGCGTCGAATACCGCTACGGCGCTCTCGTCACAGGAGGATTCGAGAGCCAAAATTCGCATGTCAGTAGAAAAATGAACGGTGGTTTTGCGTTTTCGGCCGAGGCTCTCTAGAATGCGCGCCCCGGTTCTGCCGGGGCAAACTCAAATTGAGGTTTCGATGCCGAGCGTCCGTGTACGTGAGAACGAGTATTTTGATGCCGCTTTGCGGCGCTTCAAGCGTGCATGCGAGAAAGCCGGTGTGCTCACCGAGCTGCGGCGCCGTGAATTCTACGAGAAGCCGACACAGGAACGTAAGCGCAAGAAAGCTGCGGCCGTCAAACGGCATCTGAAGCGCAATTCACCGCGTGAATTTACCGCGCGCCCCGCGCGTTGAGTAGCACGCGATGACGCTCAAAGAGCGCATCACCGAAGACATGAAGACTGCCATGCGGTCAGGCGAGAAGGATCGCCTGGCCGTCATTCGATCGGTGCAGGCTGCCATCAAGCAGCGCGAGGTCGACGAACGCATCACACTCGACGATGCCCAGATCCTTGCGGTGCTCGAGAAGATGATCAAGCAGCGCAAAGAGTCGATCGCCGCATTCGAAGCGGGCAACCGCCCCGACCTCGTTGCCAAAGAAACGGCGGAAATCGCCGTGCTGCAACCGTATCTGCCCGCCCAGCTGTCAGCCGCCGAGCTAGAGGCCCTCATTGATGCCGCGCTCAAACAAACGGGCGCGAGCACGATCAAGGACATGGGCAAGGTCATGGCAGTCGTGAAGGCGCAGGCGACGGGCCGCGCCGACATGGGCGCCGTCGGCGGCCTCATCAAAGCGAAACTCGGCGCCTAGCCGAGCAACCTCATGCGCGGGCTCGCTACCGCCGCCATCCTCATCATGATTGCGCTGGTTTGTGTTGGCGTCGTACGGCGTCTCGAGGCCGAGCGCCGCCAGTTGGGCCGTTTACCCGCCCACCGCAAGCGGCTCGCGCTGTTTGGCGCGCTCGGTGCGCTGGCTTTGGCCGCGATCGTCGCGTTCGCCCTGCTGCGCTGACAGCCAGTTATTCTTGTACGGCATGGCCGGCCGTATTCCACAGAGTTTCATCGATGATCTGGTCGCGCGAGCGGACGTCGTCGAACTGATCGGTGCGCGCGTGCCGCTGAAGAAAGCCGGCCGCGAATACAAAGCCTGCTGCCCGTTCCACGACGAAAAGACGCCCTCGTTCTGGGTCAGCCCGGAAAAGCAGTTCTATCACTGTTTCGGCTGCGGCGCGCACGGCACGGCGCTCGGTTTTCTGATGAACTACGACAAGCTGTCGTTCGTCGACGCTGTCGAGGAACTGGCCAGCCGGCTCGGCGTCGACGTGCCACGCGAAGCGGGCACACATGACGCCCGCGATGCCGGCAGCGCTTCGCTGTACGACATCAATGCGCGGGTCGCGAAATTCTACGCTGCCAACCTCGCGACCGCTCCCACCGCGCTGCGCTATGTGCAGCACCGTGGCCTAACCACCAGCACGATCCAGGACTTCATGATCGGCTACGCTTCGGATTCCTGGAGCGACGTGTTGCAGCGCTTTGGCAGCAGCGACGACGCCCGTCGGCAACTGGCGGATGCGGGCCTGATCATCGAACGCGAACGCAGCAGCGGCGGCGGCGGCGCGCGTGCCCCGGACCGATATTACGACCGATTCCGCGACCGGCTGATGTTCCCGATCCGGGATGCGCGCGGCCGGGTGCTGGCGTTCGGCGGGCGAGTGATCGGCGGCGGCGAACCCAAGTATCTGAACTCGCCCGAAACACCGTTGTTCCACAAGGGACGCGAACTGTACGGGTTGTACGAATGCCGACAGCAGCGGTCGCCCCTCACGCGGCTGCTGGTCGTCGAAGGCTATATGGATGTCGCGCGGCTGCACCAGGCGGACATCAGGTATGCCGTCGCGACGCTCGGCACGGCGACCACCGCCGAACACCTGCGGCGCATCTTCAAGCTCGTCAGCGAAGTGATCTTCTGCTTCGACGGTGACCGAGCCGGTCGCGCGGCGGCGTGGCGCGCATTGGGCAATGCCCTGCCAGAGGCGCGCGACGGTCGACAGATCCGCTTCCTGTTTCTGCCCGACGGGCAGGATCCGGATTCGCTGGTCGGCGCAGAAGGACGCGAGGCCTTCGAGCAGCGACTCGACGCAGCGCTGCCGTTGTCCGAGTACCTGGTGCTGGCGCTCGCGGAGCAAGTGGACCTCGCCCATGCAGACGGCCGCGCGCAGCTGGCCGAATTGGCTCGACCGCTGGTGGCCAAAGTACCCGCGGGCGTATTTCGGGACTTGTTGGTAGAGCGTCTTGCTGTATCAATCGGCTTGGCCAGTAGTAGATTGCATCATATTTGGTTCAATGAAGCCTTGCCTGAAACCGACCGCGGTAGCCTGGCTCAACCGACGCCAGCCCGTCCGCGGGCCGGAATATCGACCGGCCGCGGCGGAGTGGTCACCCAGGCGGTCAAGTTGCTGGTGCGATTTCCGGCCGTCGCCACGCGACTTTCTGACATCTCGCTGCAGCGACTGGCGGCAACCGACGACCCCGGCGCACAGTTCCTGCGCGCCATGATCGTCGAGCTGCAAGAGGCGCCGGTTGCACATACCGGGCAGCTGCTGGAGCGCTGGCGCGAGCGTGCCGAGCACCCGCGATTGCAGCAGCTCGCCACCGAGGAAGTCCTGATCAGCGATGAGGAAGCGGCCCTGCCCGAACTCGAGCAGGCGGTTGCCCGGATCGCGCTGGCTGAGCTCACCCAACGCTATGACGAACTGCTGCAAAAGAGCTCGCACGCGCCGCTGACGCAGGCCGAGCAGGAAGACCTGATGGCACTTGCCACAGCGATGCGGGAGACCACCGCGGCGATTCAGTCGCCGCGCGCGCCATAGGTGGCCTCCAAATGGCCCACGGTGGCCCGGAAATTGCTGTGCGCAGGCGCGCGCAAGCAACACAGAACCCACTGAAAGTGCTGATATTTTCATTTTGTCAAGACTCGCAATTGTGAGTACAATGCGCGGCTTTTCCCACACCCCCTTGATCGCCGTCGTGCCACCCCCACGACACGGTCATGCGCATACCTACATTCGGGAACTCATGAAGAAAACAGCCAAGCGATCCGCTGCCCGCGCTGCCAAGCCGGCCGCCAAGAAATCCGCCAATCGCGCGGCCACCAAGACCAAGGTTGCCGCGAAGGCCAAGCCTGTCGCGAAGAAATCGGCTGCCAAGGCCAAGGCGCCAGCGGCCAAGAGCGCCGCACAAAGTGCGCGCAAGACGACCCGCAGCAAGGCGCAGGCATCGGCTGCGGTCAAGAAGAAAAAGTCAGCTGCGTCGAAAACGGGCGCGCCGGATACCGGTGCCGTTGTCGTCAAGGCGAGAAAGTCCGTCGCCCAGGTTAAGGTAGCCGATATCAAGGCCACGATTGTCGAGGCCACGATCGAGGTGGCCGCAGCCGCGAAGACTGCGCCACGCACGCGTCGTCGCAAGGGCTCCAAGGCTGCGGCCGAGCTGATCGCCATGCCGGCGCGCCGCAACGTCCTGCCCGAAGAGCGCCAATCACAACTCAAGCTGCTGATCGCGCGCGGCAAGGAACAAGGCTACCTGACGTACGCCGAGGTCAACGACCATCTGCCGTCCGAGATCGTCGATCCTGAGCAGATCGAAGAAATCGTCAACACGATCAACGATATGGGCATTCCGGTGTACGAGAAGGCGCCGGACAGCGAGGCGTTGCTGGCGGCCGAGCCGTCGCAGCCTACCGACGAAGAAGCCATCGAAGAGGCGGCCGCCGCGCTGGCAGCGCTGGACGCCGAGCTCGGCCGTACCACCGACCCGGTGCGCATGTACATGCGCGAGATGGGCACCGTGGAGCTGCTCACACGCGAAGGCGAAATCCGCATCGCGAAACGCATCGAAGAAGGCCTCGATGCGGTGCGCCTGTCACTGACTAACTACCCGGACACCGCCGCCTATCTGTTGAAAGCATACGAGCCGGTCAAGGCTGGGCAATCGCGCCTCACCGACGTGCTGGTGGGCTTCATAGATCCGAATGCGCCAGATGTGATCGCGCAGCCGCAGAACCCGACCAAGGTCGACGCAAGCGCCGACAAGGCGGACAAGAGCGATGACGATGAGTCGGACGATTCCGATACGACCGACGAGCCGGTCGATACCGGCCCCGACCCGGAAGAAGCCGCTCGCCGCTTCGCTTCGATCGCCAAACTGCATGCGCAGGTAGTTAGCGCGCTGGAGAAAGCTGAGGACAGCAAGGAACCGAAAATCCTCAAGCTGCGCAAGAAGCTGTCTGACGAGATCATGGAACTGAAGCTCGCGCCCAAGATGTTCGAAGCGCTGATCGAGAATCTGCGCAGCCACATCAACGTGGTACGGCAGCTCGAGCGCGAGATCATGGTCATCGCCGTCCGCGATGCCGGCATGCCGCGCAAGGAGTTCATCAGCAGCTTCCCGAAGAACGAGACCTCGCCGCGCTGGCTCGAAAAGCAGGTGAAAGCCGGCAAGAAATGGTCCGCGCCGCTCGAGGCGATGCGCGACGAGATCACGCGCCGTCAGGGCAAGCTCGAACAGCTGGAGAAGGCCTTCTTCCTGTCGATCACCGAGATCAAGGAGATCAATCGCGAGGTATCCATCGGCGAAGCCAAGGCGCGCCGGGCGAAGAAGGAGATGGTCGAGGCGAATCTGCGTCTGGTCATCTCGATCGCCAAGAAGTACACCAACCGCGGTCTGCAGTTCCTCGATCTCATCCAGGAAGGCAATATCGGCCTGATGAAGGCGGTCGACAAGTTCGAATACCGCCGCGGCTACAAGTTCTCTACCTACGCAACCTGGTGGATTCGTCAGGCCATCACGCGCTCGATCGCCGATCAGGCCCGCACCATTCGTATTCCGGTGCACATGATCGAAACGATCAACAAGCTGAACCGCATCTCGCGGCAGATGCTGCAGGAGATGGGCCGCGAACCCACACCCGATGAATTGGCCGTACGGATGGAAATGCCGGAAGACAAAGTCCGGAAGGTGCTGAAGATCGCCAAGGAGCCCATTTCAATGGAGACTCCGATCGGCGATGACGAAGACTCGCACCTCGGCGATTTCATCGAGGACACCTCAGTGGCGTCCCCAATCGACCAGGCCACCTCCGAGAGCTTGCGCGAGACCACGCACTCGGTGCTGGCGCAGCTGACGCCGCGCGAAGCGAAAGTGCTGCGCATGCGTTTCGGCATCGACATGAATACCGACCACACGCTGGAAGAGGTCGGCAAGCAGTTCGATGTCACCCGCGAGCGTATTCGGCAGATAGAGGCGAAGGCGCTACGCAAGCTCCGGCACCCGTCGCGGTCGGAGCAGCTGCGCAGTTTCCTGATCGAGGAGTGAGCGGCGGGCCCGCGCTGCCGTGCGCCGTCATTGCACGTAGTGCATCATGACGTAGGCGATCAGCAAGATGGTGATCCATATCGCAGTCGTGCCGATCGGCCACGAACGCGATAGGACTCCGTCCGCGCCCACATAGCGCGCGACGCGCTTGTGCAATCCGTCGACCAGCCGAGTTGCCTGCCGCTGCATGACGGTTCCGATCCGAGCAGCCCACCGCAGCGAGTTGTCACCGAGGCGCGCGAGACCAACTCGCCACAACCAATCGATGTCCAGGGTGATCGTCCGGGTTCGCTGCATGGCCGGCAGCAGCAGAAAGAATGCGAGCCCGGAGAACAGTAACAGCTGCAGATAGAAGACGACTTTCCCGGGAACGTACGCCGTATAGTCCATCGGATAAGGCAACAGCTCGTACAGCGGCTGCGGATAGACACCCAGGAAGATGCATACGCCGGCGAACAACAGCATCGCCAGCGCCATGTTCCACGGT
>Ga0116152_10002570_pt1 | contig 14762 bp, 12 predicted proteins | sample AD_UKC119_MetaG_FD_89894 | JGI IMG/M metagenome (GOLD analysis project Ga0116152, IMG submission 89894) | Active sludge microbial communities of municipal wastewater-treating anaerobic digesters from Hong Kong - AD_UKC119_MetaG | ecosystem: Engineered > Bioreactor > Anaerobic > Digestate... | reverse complement strand
CGTTTTAGGCTAATCAATACGGATAAATGTTAAATCTTCGGCAGCGGAAATAAGCAGTTCCCCGCTTGAACCGGTTTCATAAAAACAGCCGTCAACGACAAATTTCTTATTAAAAACAAGCCTTGCATGTTCAATTTCTGCCATAACATGTCCGGGGAGCATTCTTTCACCATAGCTACCCTTCATCATTCTTTTTCCGGTACTCATAATGGCATCTTTGGTATTTTCCACACTTAAGAAATTCATGCTATTGGCCTTATGCCTATGCGGAAGTCTGGTTCCAAGAAAAATCCAGTCCAGACTGCTGAGCAGAACCATAAAATAGCGCCCTACGACAGCCCCTCTCTGGTTCCGGTTTATGCGGATCATATCATTTATATCATCCGAACGTCTTGAGCTTAAATATGCTTTATAAAGGAGGGAAATGATCGTTGTATAATTCTGAATGACATGTCGAATGCCCGTTCTATGCAATGTTCTCTGAAAAAGGGATCTTCTGCTGACAATCTCTCCCGTGCAGAAATAAAGTCCATATAATTTACCAACATGCATGACCCCTTCTACCTTGATCAATGGTGTTTTCACTGTATGATCAAGTAAGCGTCCTGTTTTATGTTTTCGAAGGATATTCTTGAGATCCTGATGAGCATGGTTTGATGTGGCGCCAAAGCTTTGGGCGATAAATCTTTCATCATCACCGGAAAGAACGGAAATTGGAATTTGAGTTTCACCGAACGGCTTTTTATCAATTAAATATTCAAAAGTCGCTGATGATAATGCCTGGCCACCCACAATAATGATTGCTTTCACATTACATTGGTGAAATCTCGACAAAGCTTCTCCAATATCAGCAAAATTCTTCACCTCATAGTGAATGATCCCTGAACCTTCCTCTTTAATGATATTCCTGATTTTATCCATTTCACTTTTATTGTGAAATGAGTCAGGGCTACTCAAAATAGCGATCAAATCCAACTTAATTATCCCAGTTAACTTCTGTATTTTTTTATCAGCAATCAATATCTTAACTGACGCATTAATAATTTATTTTGCCCTATATTGACCATAAATATCCGTCATAAGAAAAAACATTTATTAATTCGACATTATTTTCTACAATACTGTTATAAAATATTAATATACTTAGCCATAAATGAGCTATAGAAAGAACACAAGGCAATAATCAGGCAAAGCCCCATTTATGTTTAACAAAATTGATTTTTATGTTCTGAAAAGTACGATTGTGCCTCTGGTGGCCACATTGGGCATTTCTGCACTGCTGCTTTTGCTTGAAAAAATGCTTTCCCTGTTCGATTTCGTCATTAACCAGGGCGGGCCAATTGATGTTGTCTGGCAGATGTTGGGGAACCTGATGCCGCAATACCTAACCCTCGTAATTCCGCTGGCAATGTTCCTCGGGGTCTTACTGGCCATCCGAAAATTCGCTTTAAGCAGTGAACTGGATGCTTTGCTTTCCTGTGGTATCAGTCTTCACAGATTACTATTAATGCCAATTTTTCTGGCAATTCTGCTTCTGCTTGTCAATATTCTTGTTGTCGGTTTTGTCCAGCCCTATACCAAATATGCTTATGAGGAACTGATTTTTGATGTCCGCAGTGGTGCCCTTGGTGCAGCGATTAAATCCAATGAGTTTACCAATCTGGGTAAAGGATTGACACTACGTATAGAAGAATCTCAAAATTCAGGACGCGAGCTTCTTGATATTTTTGCACAGAAAGAAGAACCCGATGGGCATATATACTCTGTCAGTGCAAAAAAAGGCAGCTTTTACGCCTCACCCGATCAAAAATATATTATTTTGCGGCTCTTTGACGGGACGCTGATTGATTTTGATACCAGCCAGAACAGACCACGTATTTTAAATTTTGATATGCATGACCTGCCTCTTGAAGTGCCAATGTTTGAACAATTCAGAAACCGCGGTGATGATGCCGCGGAAATGACTTTTAATGAATTATGGCAACAAAGACATAGCGGTAATACAGCTATCATTGCGACACTGCATTCCCGGATTGCGAGGGCTCTTTCCATTTTAATCGTCCCCTTTCTTGCTGTGCCATTAGGACTGGTTGCCAAAAGATCCGGAAGAGCACTCGGCATTTCAGTCGGGGTATTCATTTTGCTACTTTATCATAAAGTCCTTGAATTCGGCCTTGATTTTGCTGCTGACGGTAGCTTTAGCCCATGGCTGACTATATGGGTGCCCACAGCCATCTTTATTGCTGTAACAGCTAGGCTCTATTACATTGGTGCCTATACAGTCGGTGGTGTACCGCTACGAACTCTTGAAATGGTTTCCGATATTATAGTCGAGTTTTTCACCAAACTGATTAAACGCGTGAGGACTTCAAGCTAATGGTTGAGCGGGTGATGAGTTATGGTGGACATTTTGGCAAAATATTCAGCCCTGGAAGTATGGATGTTTATCTGGCAAAAATCTTTGCTGTTCGCTATATCATAATACTTGCCGGTCTAATCGCTACATTACAGATGCTTGACCTGCTGGCTAAATCCGATGAAATTCTTGCTGGCGAAGGCGCTGTTTATGCCGATTTATGGCGATATGTGACCTTGAGAAGTCCGCATCTGATTTCCTTATTTTCACCTTTTGTCGCTTTGCTGTCATCGATCCTTACTCTATCGGTGCTCAATGTAAATAGTGAAATTGTGATTATGAAAACTGCGGGGTGGTCTGCCTTTCGGATACTGGTGCCGCTGATGGCGGTTTCATTATTGATCGGTGCAGTGAATTTTGTTTTTTCAGAAATGGTAACAGTTCATGCACGTGGAGAGCTTAGAAACTGGGAAGCCAATAAATTTGCCGCTGATATACCGCCGGCCCCTGATTCCGTTTATGACACCTGGGTGACCGATGGCCAGAATCTTGTCAAAGCGGAAAGCGCCAACAGAAATGGTAGTATTTTGCTGCTCGATCAGGTGACGCAGTATATTAGAGACCAGGATAAAAATATAACCAATATCATCAAGGCTGATTTTGCCGTGTACAGAAATGACAGCTGGAAACTTTACGGTGTTATTGACTTTGACCTGAAAACGTTAAAAATCAATGTGCTCGAAAATATGGACTGGATTACAACAATTCCGCCGGAACGGTTTATATCACTGGCGATCGTCGCGGATCAGGTTAATCTTCCCCGTCTGCGTCGGGCCATCAGCCAGTTACAATCCGAAGGCCATGATACGGCAAATCTTAGAACCATGCTTTATCAGAAATTTGTATCCCCATTAAGTACTTTACTGATGCCACTGCTAGCCGGGCTTGCCGCTTTTGGTCTTCATCGTGGCGGTAATCTGCTTGGGCGGATTTTAATTACACTTTCCATGGGGTTTGGTTTTTTTGTGGTCAATAATCTCTTTATCGCTCTGGGACAATATGGGGCAGTTCCGCCGATTGTTGCTGCATGGCTTCCGTTTCTGTTATTCGGGCTTGCCGGGGTAAGCTTTATCCTGTTAACAGAAGAATAATCAAAAAAAGGACTGTTAATGACATTCGCTAATATAGAAATAAAAGAAGCGACGACAAAAGAAGACCGTAAAGTTTTTGTAAAACTGCTTTGGGACATATATGAAGATGATCCAAACTGGGTTCCACCACTGATAATGGAACGGCTGGATGCCATTGATGAAAAAAAGAACCCGTTTTTTGAGCACGCGGAAGTAAAGTTCTGGATCGCCTACAAAGACGGCAAACCTGTCGGCCGTATCAGCGCACAGATAGATGAACTTGTCGAGAAATATCATGGTATTAAAACAGGACATTACGGTTATTTCGATTGCATTGACGATCAGGACGTTGCCAATGCGCTTTTTACGATTGCCTGCAAGTGGTTGAAGCAAAATGGCATGGTGGAAGTGATCGGCCCCTTCAATCTTTCAATCAATGAAGAAACCGGCATGTTGGTTGATGGTTTTGATACCCCCCCCAGGCTTCTTATGGGACATGCCCGTCCCTATTTTGAAAAACTGGTCAATGGCTCCGGTTTTAAAAAAGTAAAGGACACATGGGCATATACATTGGATATCAGCAAACCGATTTTACCGCCTGTTATACAAAAACTTGTCGATCGCGCTGTAGAAAAAGGGCAGGTAAAATTTCGTCCTATTAATATGAATAAATATGAAGAAGAACTGAAAATCATCCTTGATATTTTTAATGATGCCTGGATTGAAAACTGGAAATATATTCCTTTTACAGAAGCGGAACTTGACCATGCGGTTAAGGAATTAAAAATGATTATCCGCGAGGATTTTACCTATATTGCTGAAATTGACGGTGTTCCACAAGCAATGATGGTCACCCTTCCGAATATCAATGAAATTATCCGTGACCTTGACGGCAAACTGTTTCCGTTTGGTATTTTTAAGCTCCTTTGGCGGTTAAAAATAAGCCCCAGTTTTAAAACCGTGCGCGTCCCGCTTATGGGTGTTCGAAAAGAATATCAAAACAGTCGTTTAAGCGGTATAATGTCGTTCGGACTGTTTGAAGCGTGCCGACAGACTGCAACCGCTGTCGGATGCGAAGAAGCAGAACTTTCATGGGTACTGGAAGAAAATACGAGGCTCTCAAAATTGCTTGAGACAATCGGTTGCGTAAAATATAAAACATACAGATTATATCAAAAAGATTTATAAATGTCAGATACAGATGAACCCGTTAGAAAAGCAGGATTCTTGCACCGGATCAGAAATTATTTTCTGACCGGACTTGTTGTAGCATCACCGATTGGAATTACAGTCTATATTGGCTGGTGGTTCATTTCTCTTGTTGATAATCATATTAAGCCATTAATCCCCGCAGCCTATAACCCTGAAACATATCTTAAACCTATTTCAATACCGGGATTGGGGCTGATATTTTTATTTCTATTTCTGGTTATACTGGGGGCTCTTACCGCCAATCTCTTTGGACGGGCGCTTATTCGCTTTGGGGAAAGACTGGTTGACAGAATGCCTATCGTCAGAAGCGTTTACAGCACCCTGAAGCAGATTTTTGAAACCGTTATCGCCCAAGATAGCAAGAGCTTCAGCGATGTTGTTCTGGTTGAATATCCTAGGCCCGGTTTATGGGCAATTGCTTTTGTGTCCGGTGAAAATAAAAGCGAAATTCAGGGTAAAATTGAAGATGAAGTGGTGAATGTCTTTTTACCGACAACACCAAATCCAACCTCAGGTTTCTTACTGTTTGTGCCGAAGAAAGACCTGATTTATCTGGATATGACCCCTGATCAGGGCGCAAAATATGTTATTTCTGCCGGACTAGTAAATCCACAGGATCTACCCAAGAAAAATGTCAAAAAGTCCTGATGATCTCGTCTGCGATTTTGTCGGCGGTGCGGTCGGCCATCGTCTAAAATATGGCGGCGGACGGAGACAGGCTTTACCAAAGGCAATCGGATTTAAGAGCGGTCATATTCCGTCTGTCGTTGATGCAACAGCCGGACTTGGCCGTGATGCATTCCTTCTGGCGTCACTGGGTGCTCAGGTAACACTTATTGAACGAAATCCTCATATGCATCGTTTGTTGCACGAAGGACTAAACAGGGCAATGCATGAAAATGAGCAGTATGCAGAAATTATCCGGCGTATGACCTTGCTTCATGGGGATGCCAGGGACCTTCTTCCCACTTTAAACCCGGATGTGGTCTTGATTGATCCCATGCATCCGCCAAGACAGAAATCAGCCCTGGTAAAAAAAGAAATGCGCCTGATCCGAGATATCGTCGGAACTGACCCGGACGCCCGTGAGCTGCTTGAAATTGCCCTCGCCTGCGCCAGGTCAAGGGTTGTATTAAAATGGCCCATGCGGGCAGAACCAATGGATGGAATTATAATACCGTCTCATCAGATTACAGGAAAATCAACCCGTTATGATGTTTTTATCCGGACTTAAGATATTTTACACCCTCATCTCTTTCAAACAGATAAAGTAATATACGAAGGTTTTTACCGCGCACCCCTGAAAGTTCAGGATCTTTTTCCAGAACCAGCCGGGCATCATCCCTTGCCATCGGGATCAGTTTATGATGGTCTTCAAGGCAGGCTACTCTGAATTTCGGCAAACCGCTCTGTCGTGTGCCAAGGACCTCACCTGCCCCTCTTAGTTTTAAATCCTCTTCCGCTATTATAAAGCCATCTTCGGTTTGCCGCATTATATTTAAACGCGATTTTGCCGTCGCGCCAAGTGTTCCATAAAGTAGAAGACAGGTTGATTTAGCCCCGCCACGGCCGACACGGCCACGGAGCTGGTGAAGCTGCGACAGTCCAAACCGTTCTGCATGTTCAATGATCATGACTGTTGCCTCCGGCACATCGACACCGACCTCTATAACTGTCGTCGCCACCAGGATATCAATATTTCCGGCGATGAAGCGGTTCATCACTTCATCTTTTTCCTTCACTTTCATCTTACCATGGATAAGGCCGACCCTATGCCCAAATATCTGTTCCAGATGTCTAAATCGTTCTTCTGCCGCTGCCAGGTCAAGCACTTCCGATTCCTCAACAAGTGGACACACCCAATATATTCTGGCACCATTTTCTATAGCTCTTCTGGTGGCGGTAATCACTTCCTCTAGCCTGTTTAATGCCATCACGCGCGTATCAATTGGTGTACGACCCGGCGGTTTTTCATAAAGTCTTGAAACATCCATATCCCCGTAAACCGTCAAAGTGAGAGTTCTTGGGATGGGGGTCGCCGTCATCGCCAGGATATCCATGCCAATTCCCTTAGCTCCTTTGGCGGATAGAGCCATTCTTTGCTCCACACCAAATCGATGCTGTTCATCAATGACGGCCATAGCCAGATCATGATAAATCACATCTTTTTGTATAAGGGCATGTGTCCCGACAAGTATATCAGTTTTCCCCGACACCAGGTCTTCCAGTATTTTTTGTCTTGCTTTACCCTTATCCCGACCAGTCAGAATTGCAATATTGACTCCTAAGCCCTTAGTCATATCGGTGAGGCTGGCAAAATGCTGCCGTGCCAGAATTTCGGTCGGCGCGATAATCGCAGCCTGCGCATTATTCTCAATGGCGATTAACATAGAATAGAGGGCGACAACTGTTTTGCCACTTCCCACATCCCCCTGTAAAAGCCGCATCATGGCTGATGGCCCCGCCATATCCTTACCTATTTCAGAAATGGCATTCTTTTGTGCTCCCGTTAATTGATATGGCAGATTTGCAAGAAATTTATCCGTCAGTATATGTGTGCCTTCCATGGCACGACCCTTTTTTTTCTTAGTCTGCCTTCTCATAATTTCAAGCGCCAGTTGATTTGCCAGCAATTCATCATATGCCAGTCTAAGACGTGCGGGACTGTTTGAATAAGTATCATCCTTACTTTCGGGGTGATGTGCTTTATTTATAGAGCTAATCCAATCCGGCCAGCGCTCTCTCTTGATCAACGCTGGGTCCAGCCATTCAGGCAGATTAGGAGCTTTTTTTGTCGCTTCATTAATAATACGGGCCATTACTTTGCCACTTACCCCGGCGGTAAGCGGATATACTGGCTCAACTGACGGTATCTCATTTCTTTTTTCCGGCGGCAAAATATAATCAGGATGGCTCATCTGCAACTGACCGCTATAGACTTCCACTTTGCCGCTGATCAGTCGTTTCTCCCCCTCCGGCAATTGCGTCAGAATATAATCCTTACGTGGATGAAAAAAAACCAGACAAATGGTTCCGGTATCATCATGACACCAGACCCTGTATGGTTTTTTACTTTTTGCCGGTGCCGGGTCATGTCCGCCGACGGTGACTTCAAGTGTCACGATCTGATCAAAGGTAATATCAATTAAATCAGGCCCGGCACGACGATCAATAATATCAACCGGCATATGCCATAAAAGGTCCAATATGCGGCTTCCCGCCACTTTTTCTATTCCGGCAGCAATACGCTTACCCACGCCGGGCAAAGTTTCCGTTTCTGCAAATAATGGAAAGAGTATTTCTGGTCGCATCGTTTCCGCAATATTAAAGGTTTTATTTTATTTGTTATTTTTATATACACTTAACATAACTTACCAATTTTTGAATGAGAAGTTAAGTGACACAATTTAATACGCCAGGTTTTATTGAAGGCCAGATCGATAAAAACGAAGACATTAAAATCCGCAGAAAACGGCTGAAATTCAGAAGCTGGCATCGCGGAATCAAAGAAGCGGATATTTTGCTTGGCTCATTTGCCGATCAGTTTCTTGATCAAATGACACCGGAGCAACTTGATCTTTATGAAAATCTGCTGCGGGAAGCTGATTCTGATCTTGTTGCCTGGATTACCAGTGACCGCCCTGAACCCGAACAGTATGACCATGATGTCATGAAAATGCTTAAATCCATTGACTATATCAAGATAATCAAGTGATCAGTTTTATCCATGCCGAACTTCCATTGATATTAAGCAACGTGCCGGAAGGCATGGATGCGCAACTCATAGCCGAAGCGGTTAATGAACTAGCGGAAAATCAAGCAATTTTACATATTGCCCGTGATGATATGCGTATGGAAAATTTGGCTGAGCTTATCGGCTTTTTTAATCCAGAGGTCGAAATCATCACATTTCCGGCATGGGATTGCCTGCCTTATGACCGGGTTTCACCAAATCCGGATATTCTTGCACGCAGGATGACAAGTCTGATAAAAATTCTTAATCCGACAAAAAAGCAGATCATAATCACGACGATTAATGCCGTCACCCAGCGTATCCCGACCAGAAAAACATTAAAAGATACCAGTTTTAAAGTCTCAGTCAGAGAAAGCCTTGATACGGACACACTCAATAATTACCTCACCCATAATGGATATTCACGGGCCAGCACAGTTGTTGATCATGGTGATTATGCAATTCGTGGCAATATCATTGATATTTTTCCTTCTGCATCAGAAAACCCCTTGAGAATTGATCTTTGGGGGGATGAGATTGACACCATCAAAATATTTGATCCCATCAGCCAACGAACTGAAGACAAAACAGACAAAATTGAACTGGTGCCCATGGGTGAAATTTTTCTTGATGAAAAATCAATTTCCTTATTCCGGCGATCCTATGTCAGCAATTTCGGTCCTGCCCGTGGAAATGATCCGCTATATGAAGCCATAACGGATGGACGACGCCATGCCGGAATGGAACATTGGCTTCCTTTTTTTCATGAAAATCTTGAAACCCTGTTCGATTATCTACCGGATGCAGTGGTCACAATGGATAATTTAACCACAGAAGCACTTGAAAACAGGTTCAGTGCTATTTCTGATTATTATCTTGCCCGAAAATCGTCACTTGAAGATAGTCCCAAGAACAATGGGACTGTTGCGCCATATAAGCCTGTTCCTCCTGAAAGCTTATTTTTAACAGCAGCCGAATGGCAGGATTTCGCTGAAAAGTTCCATATACATCAGCTTAATCCATTTAATGTTCCATCTTCTTCGAATGTCCGCGTTTATAGAGGAGTGGCAGGCCGCAATTTTGCCCCTGAGCGGAATGATAAAAATACAAATATCTATGATGCCTTAAGAAAACATATTGTAAGCCTTCAGGAAAAGGGCAAAAAAACTTATCTTGCCAGTTACAGTATTGGCGCACAGGACAGATTGAGCGCTGTTCTAAAGGATCATGGCATGGCAAACCATAAGCAGCTGGACAGTTGGAAAAGTGCTGCCCGGCTGCCAAAAGATATGATTGGCCTGATAATCCTTCCACTTGAGGCGGGTTTTGAGACCGATAAGTTCGCCATCATTTCTGAACAGGATATTTTGGGGGATCGTCTGATCCGAAAGGTAAGGCGCAGCCGAAAGGCTGAGAATTTTATTTCAGAAGCATCTGCCCTGACCCCCGGGGATCTGGTCATTCATCTGGACCATGGGATCGGCCGTTATGTCGGCCTTAAAACAATCGAAGTTGATGGTGCCGCCCATGACTGTGTCCTGCTTAATTATCAGGACGGCGATAAACTTTATGTGCCGGTTGAGAATATCGAAGTTCTTAGCCGTTACGGAAACGAGGATAGTGATGCCAAGCTTGATAAATTAGGCGGTGTCGCCTGGCAGAGCCGTAAAGCAAAGCTGAAAAAACGTATCCGCGAAATGGCCGATGAACTGATCAAGGTGGCGGCTGAACGTGCCCTTCGCAAAGGTGAGATTATAAAACCGGCAGATGGGCTTTATAATGAATTTTGCGCTCGCTTCCCCTATACGGAAACTGACGATCAGCTAAGGGCTATCGGCGATGTGATTGAAGACCTGTCAAGTGGTCGACCTATGGACCGGCTGATTTGCGGTGATGTGGGCTTTGGCAAAACTGAAGTGGCCTTAAGAAGTGCGTTTCTGTCCGTAATGGAAGGATATCAGGTAGCAATCATTGCGCCGACCACCCTGCTCGCCAGGCAGCATTACAAAACATTCTGTGAACGTTTTAAAGGACTTAATATAAAAATCGGACACTTATCACGCCTCGTCAGTTCAAAGGACCAGAAACTTACAAAAGAGGAAGTGGCGAAGGGAGATTGCGAAATATTGATCGGGACCCATGCCGTTTTAAGTGAGACTGTAAAGTTTAATAATTTAGGCCTGTTGATTATTGATGAAGAGCAGCATTTTGGTGTTGTTCATAAAGAAAAGCTGAAAAAATTAAAAAGCAATGTCCATGTCCTGACATTGACAGCAACACCGATTCCCAGAACGCTACAGCTGGCCATGAGTGGCATACAGGGTTTAAGTCTTATCGCCACACCACCGGTGGACAGGCTTGCCGTTCGCACATTTGTTCTGCCGATGGATGATCTTGTGATCCGCGAGGCTTTGCTACGGGAACATTACCGGGGTGGACAAAGTTTTTATGTTTGCCCGCGCATATCAGACCTTAAAGAAGTCGGTGAATTTTTGAAAGAAACCGTGCCCGAGATTAAATTTGTTACAGCGCATGGACAAATGGCCCCCGGGCAAATCGAAGACATCATGAATGCATTTTATGATGGCGCTTATGATGTCCTTCTTTCGACCACGATCGTTGAAAGTGGCCTTGATATTCCAACAGCAAATACAATGATAATTCACCGGGCTGACAATTATGGTCTGGCGCAGCTTTATCAGCTAAGAGGCCGGGTTGGTCGTTCAAAGGTCCGGGCCTATGCCTATCTTACCCTGCCACCCCGAAGCATTCCGACACTGCAGGCGGAAAAAAGGCTCCATGTATTACAGACCCTTGATACACTCGGGGCCGGGTTTACACTCGCCAGTCACGATCTTGATATAAGGGGCGCGGGCAATCTGCTTGGCGATGAACAATCCGGACATATCAGAGAGGTTGGTATCGAACTTTACCAGCAAATGCTTGAAGAAGCCGTTGCTCAGGCAAAATCCGGCATATCAGACGAAGAATTTGAAGATAGCTGGTCTCCCCAGATCAATGTCGGTGCCAGTGTCATGATCCCAGAACGGTATGTTAAAGACCTTAACCTTCGCATGTCACTTTATCGGCGTATTGCCGATCTTCATGACAAACGCGATATAGATGCTTTTGGCGCGGAACTGATTGACAGATTTGGTAAATTACCAGAAGAGGTCGAACATCTTCTTAAAATTATTGAAATTAAACAATATTGCCGGCGGGCAGGAATTGAAAAAATTGAAACCGGGCCAAAGGGAGCAATCGTTGCTTTCAGAAATTCAAAATTTGCCAATCCAGCAGGTCTCATCGAATTTCTTACCATGCAGGACAGTATCACTAAAATAAGACCTGATCACAGGCTGGTTTATGTGCGCAAATGGTCAAAAATTGAAAGCCGAATAAATGGCTCTCTCAATCTTTCCAGAACTTTGGCAGAAATAGCAGAAAAATAAGCTGGTTTAATAGTTAAAATTGTCACTTTTCATTAATGAAAATTTAGAAATTCATTTTTATTCTGTAAACATGATGAATGGAATAAGTACAAGTCTGTCCGGGTTACTAGCGGCATCAACGAGGGCCAACACTGCTGCCAATAATATCGTTAATGCCTATAATACCTCCTTTCCCCTCGGTGGTGATACCTCCACTGCAGCACTCCGTTCGACCCGTGCTTATGTTCCACAAAAAGTGATTAACAGTTCCGGTAGAAACGGCGGTGTCATAGCGACTAAAGTTCCTGTAAATCCGGCCTCTTTTTCACTTTATAGTCCCAATGACCCTGCTTCTAATAGCAATGGATTTGTGGACATTCCCAATGTTGATCCTGCCATTGAATTTTCAGAACTTATAAAAGCAAAACAGGCTTATAAAACCAATGCCGCCGTTATAAGAACTTTATCTGAAACAGAAGAAACAGCTCTGGACATTATTAAATAAATTCTCAATATAATTTATCATGGAATTTTGTGATTTTTTTGAATTAATTCCTTGAGATGATGCATTTTCTTAACCTTTTGCCTTTATATTAAGTATTATATTTAAAGAAACAGATAATACCATTTTACTTATGATAGATGGTATTGGTGAGTATAAATGAGCGATATGATAAATACTGGCGAAGAAATCCAAAACTTGATCAAGCTGGCCCATGACAGTAGCAAAAAAGGCCGGGCAGAGCTGTTTAATGGTATTACGGACTTAATTGAATCCCAGTACCAACAGATTTCATCGACCGAAATTGATCTTATGATGGATATTCTTGGCAGAATTATCAGAGATGTTGAGGTCAGCCTGAGGAGAAAATTATCCTTAAAGCTTGCTGATAAAGATGATGTTCCTGTGGAACTGATCATTTTACTTGCCAATGATGAAATTGAAGTCGCCAACCCTGTTCTTATACAGAATACTCTCCTGACTGATAGGGAACTCGTTAATATCATCCAGAGAAAATCACGGCAGCATCAGTTAAGTATCGCGGCCCGTAAAATGCTTTCTTCTGATGTATCAAGAGAGTTGGTTAAAACTGATGATGACGGCGTTATTGTTACCTTGCTAACCAATAAAGAAGCAAAGATTGATAATGAAACAATCGAACTTCTGGTGGAAAAATCAAAAACAAGGGAAGTTCTGCAGTCTCCTATTATTCATCGTGAAGATTTACCTAAACATATTGCTGCCCGTATGTATAGCTGGGTGTCAATGTCGCTAAAACAGGAACTTCTGGAAATTCATACTTTTTCTGCTGAGGAACTTGAAAGTATTCTTTATGAAAGTGTAGAGGAATTAAAAAGCGAAGATGAATTAAAAATAACAAAAGGCGACAGTGAAAAAACCCTTATTGATAAACTCAAGAAAGCCAATAAACTTCATATTTCGTTCCTGATGAAAAGTCTACGTCAGGGAAATATCAGGCTTTTTGAACTGGCATTTGCCGAAATTCTGAATATTCCTGAAGCGATTATGTATAATATTCTTTATGAACGGGGACCTTCAGCGCTGGCGATTGCCTGCTGCGCAGCAAAAATAGATAAATCAGTATTCCTGACTATGTTCCGCCTTACCCGTGAAGCAAAAATGATGGATACGGAACTGTCGCAGCCCGAAATTGAACATGCATACAGTCAGTTTGTGAATACAAGCGAACAACGTGCCAAAAGCATTTTACACAAATGGGTTGAAGACTCGTCCCGTAATCCTATATTCTAGCGCAATTAAATATTTTAATTGCAGTTAGGTAAACCATGTCCCGAACCGACATCAAGCTTGCACTGGTAAATGGCGACAGTGAGGCCGCTACCAGATCAGCTGAAAAGATCAGAACACTTTATAATTTTGTGCCTGTGGATCAGGCAGATGTTATAGTTGCGCTTGGTGGTGACGGATTTATGCTTCATCTACTGCATGAATTCCTAAATCTTGAAATACCGATCTTCGGAATGAATTTGGGAACTGTCGGATTTCTGTTAAATGAATTCAAACCTGACGATCTAATTAATCGCATTAAAAATGCCATACCTGTTAAAATGCACCCTTTAAATATGGTGGCTGTCACTGTCGATAATAAGATCACTGAAGCACTTGCTTTTAACGAGGTCTCTTTACTTCGAGAGACAAGACAGACAGCCAAAATAAAAATTTACGTTGATAACAAACTCCGTCTCGAAGAGCTTGCCTGTGATGGCGTTCTGATTTCGACCCCGGCAGGCAGTACAGCCTATAACCTGTCGGCGCATGGCCCGATAATACCTATGAATGCCAATATTCTGGCTTTAACACCAATCAGCGCCTTCAGACCTCGCCGGTGGCGCGGTGCGTTGATGCCGCAGGATGTGGAAATCAAACTTGAAATTTGTCATCCGCAAAAGCGCCCTGTAAGCGCTGTCGCCGATACTATTGAAGTCAGAAATGTGATGTATGTTACAGTCAGGCAGGATCAGACAATAACAAAAACATTACTTTTTGACAAAGATCACACGCTTGAGGAGCGCATTCTAACGGAGCAGTTTATTGGCTGACCTTATCTGGCAAGTGGTAATAGTACAGTAAATTCTGAGCCTTCACCCACTCTGCTTTTCAGGAGAATATCCCCGCCCATCTGTTTGGCAAGATGTTTGGAAATATGAAGTCCAAGACCTGTTCCCTCCTCTTTCCGCGAATAAATATGACCACGGTCCTGATGGAATTTTTCAAATACAAGTTCTTGTTGTTCGGGCGATATTCCAATACCCGTATCCCAGATTGTTACCCCAACAATATCCTGGGTAACATTTTCAATTCGCACACCAATTTCGCCATTCTCGGGGGTAAATTTTACAGCATTACTCAACAGATT
>Ga0116152_10002568_pt1 | contig 14763 bp, 23 predicted proteins | sample AD_UKC119_MetaG_FD_89894 | JGI IMG/M metagenome (GOLD analysis project Ga0116152, IMG submission 89894) | Active sludge microbial communities of municipal wastewater-treating anaerobic digesters from Hong Kong - AD_UKC119_MetaG | ecosystem: Engineered > Bioreactor > Anaerobic > Digestate... | reverse complement strand
TTTCTAAATAGAAACCTTTAACATCTCGTTTTAGAGTAAACTTGGCAAACTTATCTTCAGTTTCTTTTTTAACTGATAATACTGTTTCGATATTAAAATTATTTTCGTTCATAGTTACCTCTTTTGTGAAAAAAAGTTATTGATTTTATAGTATATTTTTAATAAATTATCAATAACTTTTTTTTCAATTAATGGATTTTTACAAATGAAACTAAGACCAAGGCAAGTAAAGCTAAAAAAAGATATTTATGATGCAATTAAAAATGGATATAAGAGAATATTATGTGTTGCCCCTTGTGGTTTTGGTAAAACAATTTTAATTAAAAGTATTGTAGATAATATTACATCGAGAGGTAAGAAAATATTATTTTTTGCCCCTCGTTCCGAATTAATTGAACAATGCTCTAATAAATTAAAAGAAGCTGGTATCAGTCATAGTATATTAAATGATCCTTCTAAATATGATCCTGATGCACCAGTCCAATTAACATGTTGGCAATTTATAAATGGTAAAGACTATAGATGGCAGCCCGATGTTATAATTTATGATGAATGTCACGGATCTGTATCTGAAAAAGTAGCTGAAATACTTAATAAATTTAAAAATTGTCTTCTTTTAGGCTTTACCGCTACTCCTTATAGAGATGATGGTAAAGGTCTAAATTCAATGTATGATATTTTAATTGAATCATGTCAAACATCAGATCTTATAAATGAAGGATTTTTAATAAAACCAGAATACTATGTATGTAAAGATCAAATAAATACAAAAGCCATAACTTTCGAAAATGAAGAAGAAATTGATTCTGATGAGGCAGATCATATTATCAAAGCAGATTTAATTAGAAATTTCAAAAACATTTGTCCTAAAGCAAGGACTGTAGTTTTTTGCCCATCAATGAAAAAAGCAGAAGAAGTTGCTGAAAAATTTAGAAAAGCTGGTCATACTGCTCACAGTGTTGATGCAAAAACACCAAAAAAATTAAGAAAGAAAATATTACAAGATTTTAAAGATAATAAATTTCAAATATTAACTAATGCTATGCTTCTAAAAGAAGGATGGGATGAACCAGAATTAGAATGTGTAATAATATTAAGAAATTTAAAATCAAGAGTGTTTTTTAGACAAGGTTGTGGAAGAGTAATGAGAGTTCCTAAGTCAGGAACCAAAAAAGCATTCATATTAGATTTCTATGGATGTATTGAGAAATTTGGACTACCTTGGGAAGATGAAATTTATTCTCTGACAGAAGATGTTCAAAGAAAAATAAAAGAAAAAATAAAAGAAAATAATGACTCTAAACACATTATGTGTTTAGCTTGTCAACAAATAGTCGAAACATCAACTGAAGAAAAAATTGAAAACTGTCCTTACTGCGGATTTGATTTATCAAAAGTTGAAAAAATTGTGGCAGAAGCCATTGCAGATTTAGAAAAAGTTGATGAGAAAAAAGTAAATGTCTCCAGAGATGAAAAACAAATTGAATATAATAGATTATGTGCAATTTGTATGCAAAAAAATTATAATCCTGTATGGGTTAGTCACAAATACAAAGATAAATTTAAAGTATGGCCTAGAAATATTACAAAAACAGATAATTTTCAAAAATATATAGAAAACTACGAACGTTCACAATTAAACCAACAACTATAGAAAGAGAGATATATGATAGATAATATGGATGATGATTTAGAAATACTTTGGTCTGATGATCAAAAAGAAAGACAGACAAAAGAAGGTCCTTATGCAAATACTCCTTTAGAGGATGATGGGACCGATATAAAAATGGAAATAAATATGATGGGGGAGAAATTCCTCAGAAAATATACAATAACAAGAGATATTTCTAAGAAAATCTATATTTTTAATGGAACATATTGGCAAAGCGTACCGTTTGATTATTTACAATCACTTGCAATGAGTTGTGATACTAGAGAAAATACTTCTACCACAAGAAGAAAACAAACAGTAGAATATGCGATTGATAGAACATTTCAATTATATATTGACTGGAATAAAATTAAAAAAGAAGAAATTGCATTCAAAGATGGTATTATAAATATTATAACAGATGAAAAAAGACCTCATAGATGGCAAGATTATCTTAATAACATCATTCCTCATAAATATACACCAAATGCTAAATGTCCTGTTTGGAATAGATGTCTCGATGATTGGTTTGAAACAGATGATAAAAAATTAGCCTTGCAAGAGTTTTTCGGATATATTCTATTATCACATACCGCATTTAAAAAAGCATTATTACTCTTAGGTGAATCCAACACTGGTAAATCAGTTCCTTGTGAAGTTGCCACAATGATGGTCGGTAGCGAATTTACAGCGTCTCTTCTACCAGAGAAGATGGACGATCCTAACTTTACAGCAGTTTTAAAAAATAAAAAACTAAATAAAGTTACAGAAATATCAACTGATTCTAAAATAGCAGACGGTGGTTTCAAACAAATTATTTCTGGTGAAAGTATTCAGGTTAATGAAAAATATGTCAACGTAGAGAATATTGTTCCTACTGCAAAACACATGTTTGCAACAAATGTTTTACCAATTATTACAGATCAATCAGAAGGTGTTTTCAACCGTTTGTTAATTATTAAATTTAACAAAGTCGTTGAAAAAGATAAACAAGATACAGAACTACTTGATAAATTAAAAGAAGAAATTGACGGAATTGTTAGTTGGGCAGTTGAAGGTGCAAAAAGATTAACAAATAATAATGGTAAATTTACTATTGTTGAAGAAAGTGTTCAACTTCTAAGAGAATATCGTCTTTCACAGAATCCAATTCTTTCTTTTATTGAAACATCTGGTGATATTGAAATCTGTCATGAAGGTAAAATTCTTACAGACGAATTTAGTAAATTATTCCAACAATTTAAAGGAGGAAGAGAATATAGTAAAACTTCAATTACAAGACAAATTAAAAAATTAGGCTATGACTGTGTATCTAAAGGTGGTAAGAGATATTATACAGGAATTAAACCAGCAGCAAAAGAAAAACCATCTGTTAAAGATAATGACGGGATGCCGTTCTGATGAAAACAAAAAAAGAATATCTTAAAATTCTTGAGTTAGATCTAGATTCAGATCTAACTCAAGAACAATTAAAAAAACAATATAAAGCTCTAACAAAAAAGTACCATCCTGATGTAAATCCTAAAACTGAAGAAAAATTTAAAGACATTATCGAAGCTTATGAAAATTTAAGCAATGAAACATATTTAGAAGATCAGGAAATTTATATAGAATGTGAAAAAGAACATTCTTTAGATATGGATAATGTAAATACATATCTCTTGAATTTTTTAGAGTCAGCCAGTAATAAAATTGAATTAAAAAAAAATGACAATAAAGTAATAATTTTAGATAATCTTGTTGTTAATATCGATGGTAGTAACTTAAAAAATAAAAGTTATATAAAAATAAATAACAAAGATTATATTATTGTCAAATGAAAGTGAAAATATGGACGCAATAAAGCAATTAATTTTACATGAAGAATTTTTAAAAAATCCTGTTTCCTTATCAGAAAATGGAATGAACTATATTCCTCCTGGCTGGGAATATAATGGATTAAATTTTGAACAAACAATCAAAAAAACCAAAGAAATATTAAAAAATTCTAAGAAATCAGAACTTTCAGGTAATGACTTAAGAACTACCGAGAATGCTAAACTATTAAGATCGTGTTACACAACACCTGATGATATTTTATCACTAGGTAATTATTTTATTGGTAAATATGATTTCGATCCTTACTGGAATCCTTATTCTTTGATAAAGTCTCATCTTTTTTCAGAAAATCTAAGAGTTTTAGATGGTACGTCGAAAGAAAAAGATGGGTTCAATATTAAGAATTGGAATGGTAATTCATTATTAGTAAATCCTCCTTTTATTAAATTAAAAGAAGGTGCATATTTATGTATTGAATATTCACAACAAGAACATTCTCCAGGTATTGCATTTATATGTAATTTAGATTACACAAATTATCTTAAAGAATGTATAAAATATGCGGATTATCTGATAATGTTAGGAAGAGTGTTTTTCAAACCATTACCAGGTATCGAAGTTAGTTCTCCGACTGGTAGTAGTGTAATGGTTATTTTTAATTCTAAAAAAGATATCAAAACTTCATTTATTAATGAATTTTTATGTATTGATATTCGAGAAATAGATGAGATAAAAATTAATTCTAATCCTATATTGGAGATATTAGGATGAAATCATTAAACTGGAGACGATCTTGGCAATGTCATCATTATCATGAGTATAATGATATCACAGAAAAATACGCACTAGCTCTTATATCAGAAGAAGCATCAGAAGTAGCCAAAGAAGCATCAAAAAGTATTAGATTTGGATTAAATTCTCCGTCTAATTCAGATGATATTTCTGCGAAGAAAAAGTTATTGAATGAAATTGGTGATTTTCTTGCAGCAATTCAATATGCTCTGAAAAGAAACATCATAACTGATGAAGATATAGAATATATTAATAAAGTAGAAACTGAAAAACTTAATAAATTATTAGATCCTGAATCTAAAGATAATTTAGGGAGAAGATTAGCACCATGAAAGAAGAACAAACAGGAGTTTCGATTTTTACACTGTTATTTATAATATTTGTAATTCTGAAACTTACAGGAACTTCACAAGTTGCAAGTTGGTCATGGATTTGGGTAACATCTCCTCTATGGCTTCCGTTTGTAGTTGCTTTAGGATTATTAATAATAATATTGATAATATGTATTATATTTGAGTTGATAGGTGATTAAATGAACATATCATCAAACGGTAGCTATCCGTCAAATAAATTATCAAATTTCTCAGGAAATAGATTTATTATAGATGGTGTACAATGTAATAGTATGGAAGGATTTTTACAATCTCTAAAATTTAAAAATCCCGAAATACAAAAAGAAATATGTAAATTAGTTGGTATAGGAGCTAAAAGAAGAGGAGGTTCTAAAAATTGGAAGAAATACCAAATTTTATACTGGCAAAATGTAGAATATCCAAGAAAAAGTGAAGAATATCAAAAACTTTTAGATAAAGCTTATACTTGTTTATTTGAACAAAACGAAGGCTTTAGAAAAGCTTTGAAAGATTCTGGTAATTCTGTATTGACACATACTATTGGAAAAAATAATCAAAGTGATACTGTATTAACAGTTAGTGAATTTTGTGGAAGATTAATGAAGTTGAGGGAATTGTTATGAAAAATGAAGAAATTAAAAAACAAATTTTTGAATTAGTTAAAAACAAACCCATGTGGTTCGCAGGTGTTATACAAGAGATTTCTTTTAAATTTAAATATAAAATAAGACATCTAGAAATAGTAAAAATAATAATGGAAATGTTAGAAAAAAGAGAAATCTTTTTTACTAAAGATCGAAAGTTAACATTACATGAGAATAGTAGCTATTCATTAGATCAACCAAAACCTGAAAAAGGTTTTGATGATATGTGGAATAGATTAATAGAAAGATCTTCATCAGATGAAAATTTCTATTTTAATTCAATTCTCCCTTTAATGATTGAAAGAAGAAATCTAGGTATTCAAAAATACGGAACAGTTTTACAAGCACATAATGGAAGAAATGCCTTTGAAGATATGTTAATGGAATTACTTGATTTTATAGCTTATTCAGAAATAATAAATATTGAAAAACCAAAATATTCTAAAGAAATATTAGAAATGCAAGACACAGTTATTAAAATGATTGAAACAATAAACGAATGGAATGAATATGAAAATAAATAAAAGATCTGGAAATACTGAAGAATTCAATCCTGTCAAAATTGAAATAGCAATCTACAAATGTCTACATCAAATAGGAAAAAAAGATGCAAAGAATTTAGCAAAAAAATTCACACTTTCTATAATAAATAAAATCAAAGAAAAAGATATTTCTTCTGTAGAAGACATACAAGATTTAATAGAAATACATCTTCTCAATGTTAATGAATTAAAAGCATATCAAGAATTCTCTCTTTATAGAAAAGAAAGAGAGGTTATTAGAAATCTTAAAGATAAAATACCTAACGATGTAAAAGAAGCTTATAAAGAATCAGAACAATATTTTCCATCTGCTATTTCTGAATTTCAATTTTATGATAAAATGGCAAGATTCAATTGGGAAAAAGGTAGAAGAGAAACTTGGGTTGAATTAGTTAAAGAAAGATTAGTACCTTTCTACATAAAACTCTCAAATAATCTTCTATCAAAAGAAGACTATTCTGCAATAGAAAAATATATTTTACAATTAAAAGCAGAAGGATCTTTTCGTGCTATCGCAATGGCAGGTGAAGCAGCAGAAAGAGACAATACCTGTATTTACAATTGCTCATTTTATCCTGTTGACAGTTTAGATGCTTTTGCTGAAGGACTTTATATCTCCATGTGTGGAACTGGAGATGGTTTTTCGGTAGAAAAATATTATATCTCTCAACTTCCTGTTGTTAAACTTCAAAAAGGAATCAATCAAAAAATTGATTTCAAAGATAGCGCTGAAGGATGGAAAGAAGGTATTGATTTAGCAATAAAATCTTTATTTGATGGTAAAGATATTATTCCTGATACTTCTAAACTAAGGCAAAAAGGAGCAGTTCTTAAAACAAAAGGAGGTCGTGCTTCTGGACCGGAACCATTAATCAGATCTTTAAATCTCATTAGAGAAATTATATTATCTGCACAAGGTAGACAATTATATTCTGATGAGATTGCAGATATTGTCTGTATCTTAGGCGATTGTGCAATAATGGGAGGGGTGCGTAGAACAGCTAAAATATGCATAGTTGATTTTGCTGATCCTCGTATGAGAAAATATAAACAAGGTAACTATTACGAAAGAGCGCCTTGGAGAGGAAACGCAAACATATCTGAAGCCTTTGTAAGAGATTATTCTTTTGAAGAAATCGAAGAATTTGTTAAAAATATGGATGCTTCACAAAGAGGTGAGAATGGTATATTCTCACGAATCAATGCTGTAATGAATGCTCCTGAAAGAAGAATTCGATATTGGGAAAGGAAATTAGGATATAAAATAAATCGCAAAAATGCTGCAAAGGCTTCTTATGAATTAGGATTAGGTACAAATCCGTGTGGCGAGATTATTCTTTCAACTTTTTGTAACTTATCTGTAGCAGTTGCAAGAAAAGATTTACCTTTTGAAGAATTATGCGAAAGAGTAAGAATTGCAACAATAATCGGTACGATTCAATCAGGAGCTACATATTTCCCACATCTGAGAAAAAAATGGAAATTAATTTCAGATGAGGAAAGATTACTTGGTGTAGATATAATAGGACAAGCTGATTTTGATTTTCTTTCTAGAGATCAGGCTTTAATTCTAAAAGATATTGCTATTCAAACAAATATTGAATATTCAAAAATTCTTGGTATCAATCCTTCCAATGCAGTTACTTGTGTAAAACCAGGTGGTAATTCAGGCGCGTTTTTTGATGCCTCGTCTGGTATTTCTAGAAGAAAATATGCATTTTCTGTTAGAAATATAGAAGTAAATATATTCACTCCTACTTTTAAAGTATTAAAACATAGTAAAGTACCAGGTTTTCCAAAACCAGGATATGAAGATAACACATATATCTTTACTTTTCCTAAAAAAGCACCAGAGGGTACATTACTACAAGACGATGATACTTTAAAAAGCCAACTAGATTATTGGACATTGATCAAAAAATACTATACAGAACATAATCCTAGCTGTAGTATTTATTATAAACCTCATGAATTACCTGAATTAAATCAATGGGTGTATAATAATCAACATTTGATCGGAGGATTAACATTCTTCCCGAACGTTGATTTATCAAAACTAGGATTCTCATACCTTCCTGAACAAAAAATTACAAAAGAAGAATACGAAAAACTATCATCTGAATTTCCAAAGATAGATTGGGAATTGCTTTGGATATTTGAGAAAGAAGATTATACTAGTTCGTCGCGTGAATATGCTTGTACAGCAGATAAATGCGAATTCTAAAGTAATAAAACTTTGTGAAAGAATTATTTTTCACAAAGTTTTTTATTGTTTTAATTAAAAATCATAGTATAATTAAAACTTATTTTATCGCCGTACACTTGTACACTTAGTACACTTTTGTGATTAAATAAAAATATACATTGACGAAAATCGTACACTTTGTACACTTACTTTTTAATTAAAAATATAGGTCTAAAGTTTTAACGATATTTTAAAAATATACTGCGTACACTTGTACACTTTGGTACACTTCGAGTGTGCGGAAAATCGTCAGTGATCACGCGGGGTTACAGCGGAAGTACACTTGTACACTTTGCTTCTTCTCTTTGAATCTTAAGATCTAAAAAAAGAACTCCTATGGGCCAGAAGTGTGCAAGTGTGCATGTGTACGCGCGCAGATCGCGCATGTTCTTAGAAAAGGTAAAAATAAATGAAAATACAAATAATAAACGGTGATTTATTAAAATCAGATGCTAAATATATTGCGCACCAATGTAATTGTGTTTCTTATTATGCTGCTGGATTAGCTGATGCAATATTTAGAAAATATCCGTATTCTGATACTTATTCAACACGTTCTGGTGTTTCAGATCTTGGAACAATTGATATATTAGGTAATGGTATGGATAAAAGATATATTATTAACATGTATGCACAATATTATCCAGGATCTCCTTATAAATTTGATAATGTTGATTCTCGTTTGAAAGCTTTTGAGAATTGTCTCAATAGTATTTCGAAAATTAAAGAGTTGATTTCAATCAATTTCCCCTTTAGGGTGGGTTGTGGACTTGCTAGAGGAGACTGGAGTAAATACTACTCAATGCTAGAATCTTTTGCAAACAACCTACCAGATGTGAAAGTTTCATTATATAAGATGTAAAACAGAAAGCGTTATTGAGATGAAGAATATGAAACAGTTATTAGTATATTATAAGAATACACACACCAAAGAGTATATAATATTAGATAAAGTAGATTTAAAATCTACAAATTTAGAGGATATCATAAATGAAATTAAAACAATTTTATTTCCTACTATGAATAATCTGATTAAAAAATATGATTATGATGATTTAGAATATTTGGAAAATACTTCTAAATTTAAAGAATATCCTTATACATGTTTTATTCAAATAATAAATGTTGAAGAGGAAATTCCCTATGAAATTCTTAAAAAAGAATATGATTTGGTTTATGAAAAAGTATTTACTGAGTTTAAAGATCGTGAACAAAAACAAGAACAACAAAAAGAATATGAATTATACTTACGATTAAAGGAGAAATATGAAACATGTATAAATTATTAGTATTTACAAATCCTGAATTCATTAATTCTAAACCTTATGTGAAAGATTTGATTGATTTAAAATCAAAAAATCTTGAAGATGCTGTATTAGAAGCAGAATCATTGTTATTACCAGATTCAAAAAGACTTGGTAAATTTTCAGATTTTCCATGTTTATCTTCGGATTATGATAATGTAGGTTATAGAGAAATGAATTTTCATATAATCCGTATCGAAAAAACATTGAACAATCTAGACTATTATTATAAAAAATCTAAAGAAATAAGAAAACAACTTGAAGCAGATCGTAAAAAGAAACTAGAACGTGAAGAATATTTTAGATTAAAAGAGAAATTTGAAAATGGTGAAATATGAAACATGTAATGATCTATGATGATGAAACAAACAAATTAATATCTGATTTTCAATTAGAATTTACAGAAAATTTAAATGATTATGAACAAGAATTAGTACGGTATGGGATAGTTTATATAGCTTCTCAACTTACAAAGGCTATTAATGACGGAGTTAGATTAAAACTACAAATAGTAAATATTGAAACTGAAGTTATAATTGATTCTGGAAATATTGACGATCTGACATCATTTTTGAATATTGTGAAGAAAGAGATGGGTTTATGAGAGAATATAGAATGTGGATTTGTTTTAAAGAAAGATTAGGAGAAAGTATACTGGAAACAGTTAAATTGTCTTCAAAGTCATTAAAAGAAGCTAGTGATGAGGTTAGAAAAATAATAGATAGTTATAAGTTAAATAAAAATAGTATTATCCATAAGATAGGTCTTTGTGATGATGAATCTAAGAAAAAAATATCAGTAAAGATAGTCTGTTTTGATAATAACGTTTTTGAATCCACCAAAGAAATAATTAATTTATATGAAGAATATATGAAATCAGAGGAAAATTTAAATATGAAAGAATATCTATTGTTAGTTTGTCATAAACAACACACAGGAGATGAAACTGTATCAAGATTAGAAAAATTGTCTTCTGATACTAGAGAAAAAGCAGTCTCTGAATTTGAACAAATTATTTTACCTTCTTTGACAAATCCTGGTGAAAATGAAGAATTTCCTTCTATAGTTGATTATTTGAGTAGAAATCATCTGTATTTAGGAGGAGTAAGTATTAAAATAGTTTCTATTGAAAAAGAAATTAATGTTAGTGATTATGTTCAGAAAGATCAAAAAATAAGAGATGAATATAGAATCATACATAATAAAAACAAAAGATATCAAGAATATTTAAAACTAAAAGAAGAGTTTGAAGGTATTCAATGAAGCAACTATTAATTTACAATAAAAGTTCTAACGAAATCTTAAATAAGATTGATTTAAAATCTTTAGAGTTAGAAGATGCTGTCAAAGAATCACAACAGTATTTACAACCCTATATAGATAAAATATTAAATGCTAATGAAATAGGTATTGAAATAATAAATATAGATCAAATATTTGATATATCTCTTTTGAAAAAGAAAGCTGCGAAAAATAGATATCATATGGCATTAGCAGGATTTATCTTAGAAAAACGTTGTTATTATTCGGTTTTTTAGTTGATAATGGATAATTTATGAAACAGTTACTAATTTATAATGTAAACTCTAATCAGATACTTGAAAAAATAGATTTAAAATCTACAAATACAGAAGAAGCTTATAAAGAGTCAAAAAAGTATTTATATAAATGGTTTATCTCATCAAATATCTATGATATAAATGAATTAAATTTTCAAATTATAAATATAGATAGGAATATTGATTCAAAGTTGTTAGATTTTATTGAAGATAAAGTTAAAGATATCAAATATCAAATTATAAATATAATTTTTGGATTAGATAACTATTTAGTTAGAAGATATTTAGAAAAATAGTATAATAGAAATATGGTAACTAAAAAAGTCACAAAGAAAAAATCAGCTAAGAAAAAAGTAGTTAAGAAAGTAACTAAGAAAAAAGTAGTTAAGAAAGCTACTAAACGAAAAATAACTACCAAAAGAAAAAGAAATCCTACTAATGAAATATACGAAGCTGGTAAAGAGGCCGCTGAATATGATATCGAAGAAGAAGAGTATCCTCATCATGATATAGTACAGGCTTATTATGCTTCATTAGCTTATATTATGAAAAATAATAACGGCGAATATAGACCTGAATATAATAACTATAATTCTTTTATCGATGGTTATCTGTCACCAGGATATATAGATACTTCAGACTTTGAAAGAGAAGAAAAAGGACAATGGTCTGATTTAACTCCATTAGAATATTTAGTTTTTAGAGCTTTTGAACATGTAAGAGTAAGAAGTAATCAGACTTTTAAACTTTTAGATCGAGAATTAAATCAATTTCCAGAAAATACAAGTTTAGCATTAATGGTGTTAAATAACATGGGTTATATTTCTATTAAACGAAAAGATGGAAAATATACATATTCTAGCGGTGTATTCACTTCTTTTAGAAGTCCAGAAGAAGTTATTAGAGCAATAAAGAGAGAATTAAGAAGTAATATTAAAATTAGAAAATTTGATTAACAAAAAAGCCGGATTAATCCGGCTTTTTAAATAATAACATATTGAAAGAAAATACTAAATATGATAGAAATACTGATACATGATAAAGAAACACAACAAATATTAATGTTATTGCCGTTATGCGAAATAGATAATGACTATATTAATAATTTATTTGATGAGATAATAGCTAAAAATGGTCATACATATATACAAGACAACATTAGAATTAAAATAATTGATTCATTGAATGAAGTCACCTATCAAGAAATTATAGATACCGCAAAAAAATTAAAAGGTAAATTATGAAAACACACATGTTAAAAATTCATAGTCAATATTTTTATGATGTAAAATCCGGCCGTAAAACATTTGAAATAAGAAAAAACGATCGATTATTTAAAGCTGGAGATTTGTTATTTCTTTCAATGTATGAACCTTTAAGTAATACATACAGAGATCAACATCTCTTAGCTGAAATAACATATATGACAAATCTTAAAATTATAGGAAAAGAAGATTATGCTGTATTGGGTATTAAACTCATTGATAGTAAATTTATAAATCTTAGTTATCTCTTTTCTCTTCAATCAGAAGAAGAAATATCTAAAATATTAAATAATCATTTACCATTCTAAGGAACACTATGTCAATATCACCAGACACTAGATATGAAATTCTATATTTTGAAGTAAAAATAGGATTAGAATCTTATTATTTCGCTGCATATAATCTTGAACATTTTCAAAAAATATATGTAGAAGAACTTTTAATAAAAAATCCTAATACAGATAAATTTTTAGAACCCGATTCAGTTACTAGATTATCTGATAGACGAATTAAAGAACTGAATTTAGACTTAACATCAGAACCAGGATTAATTAAACCATTACGAGAATAAAAGGATTTAACAATGATTAAAAAAGCACGAAGTTTAGAAGAAGCAAAAAAGAATTTAAGAGACGATCATTATACAGTTATTGATGTAGATAAACATGGATATGTGGCTTTAAAAGGTCTTTATGGACATGATGGAACTCCTGCTGAAGTTGCACGTTTAACTTCTAGTTCTGAAGATAAAGAAATAGAAAATCTTACTCGATATCTTTTAAGAGAAAGACATACAACTCCTTTTGAATTTATAGATATGGATTTTGAAATAGCATGTCCAATATTTGTTGAAAGACAATGGATTCGACACAGAACTGCTAATACAAATGAGATGTCCGCCAGATATTCAGAATTACCATGTGAAATTTGGGAAATACCTGAAGATCGTATTGTAGGTATTCCAAAAGGACCAGGTGCTAATAGACAAGGATCTGGTGATTTATTACCAGAAGAAAATAGAATAGCAATTAGAAAAATATTTGAAGAATCGCAACAAAGAAGTGTTGAAGAATATAAAAAACTAATAGAATTAGGTTTGACATTAGAATTAGCAAGAGTAGTACTACCATTTGGTGTATATACTCGAAAAGAATGGAAAATGGATATGCATAATCTATTACATTTCATTCAATTAAGAACTGATTCACATGCACAAAAAGAAATTCAAAATTATGCAAATGCGGTAGCCTTTCTAGTTAAAGAAAATTTTCCAATAATCTATAAAGCTTTTGAAAATTATAGACTTAATGCAATTTCGTTTTCAGAGTATGAAATTGAATTGCTTGGTAAATTAGTAGCAGGTTTTGACTTTGAAACTTTAGATATGTCTAAACTCAGTAAAACTGAACAACGACGTTTTAAAGAAAAATATGAAAGAATTAGATCAAAATGAAAAAGAAAATTTTAGCTTTAGATTGTGATGATGTCTTAGCAAAGTTTACAGAACAAAGTCTTTCATTACTAAATGAATTTAACAATTCTAATTTTCAAGAATCTGATATTGATCAATGGGATTTCTTTAAAAAATTTCTCCCAGAAGATAAACTAGATGATTTTTTTGAATTTTTAGCAGATAAAGAAATAGTTAAAAATGTCAAACCATTTGAAGAAGCTCTAAGTCATTTTGATGAATTAAGAAAATATTTTAGAATATATGTTGTTACATCACCAATGAGTAGCTATTCTAATTGGATACCTCATCGAAATGAATGGTTGAAAAAACATTTTGATATTCCTGCTAGTAAAGTAATTCATACCTCTGCAAAATATAGAGTACATGCCGATGTATTTGTAGATGATAGAACTTCAAGTGTTGAAAAATGGATTAAACAATGGGGTAATGAAGGGAATGGAATATTGTGGAAAAAACAAGGTAATCTTAATCATGGTAGTAAAGTAATAGTTAATTATACTAATGATTGGAAGGATATTTTAAAATATGGATGAATTAGGACAGAAAATTGTAGAGTTTATATATGATAACTATGAAAAAGGGATATTATTTAGTGATATAGATCATCTTAGTTATAAAATTCAATTAGAATTGGATACCCATATAAGAAAATATACAATTTGTAGTAAAATCTGGAATCTGATAGATCTTGGATATCTTAAATTAAATAATCAAAGATTACTTGTCCCGAGTAAATCCTTACTTGAAGAATCAGAAATCAACAATAATTTATTTATTGGATTAAATAAACTTTCTTTATTTTGTCAAACCGAATCAAAAAACAAAGGATGGACAGATTTTAATATATCTAATTCAATATCTAATCTTCATGGGGAAGTATCAGAGTTATGGGAAGCTTATAGAAAAAATAAATTCTCAGATAAATCTGATAAAGAAGGACTAGATTTAACAAATGCAGAAGAAGAAATAGCAGATATTTTAATAAGAACACTGGAAATAGCAGCTTGGTTAAATATTGATGTAGAAAAAGTTATTAAAGAAAAAATTAGATTTAATAGAACACGTCCATTCAAAAATGGAGGAAGATTATGTTAATTAAAAATATAGTATGATCAT
>Ga0116152_10002567_pt1 | contig 14768 bp, 14 predicted proteins | sample AD_UKC119_MetaG_FD_89894 | JGI IMG/M metagenome (GOLD analysis project Ga0116152, IMG submission 89894) | Active sludge microbial communities of municipal wastewater-treating anaerobic digesters from Hong Kong - AD_UKC119_MetaG | ecosystem: Engineered > Bioreactor > Anaerobic > Digestate... | reverse complement strand
GCATCGTGGCCAGGCCGAGGCCAGCGCGCAGCGAGATCGCCGGGCATTTCATCCATGTCGATGACGGTGATTTTCACGACAAGGGGCGTTATTGGAGCAACGCCGAAGACGTCAGTGCCACTGCCGGGCTGGTGGCTGGCAGCAAACAGAAATACCAGCATCTGCTGCTGTATGCGCACGGCGGGCTCAATTCGCCGGCCGACTCGGCACATCGCATCGCGGCGATGAAAGGCACTTTCAAGAAGAACGGTATCTACCCCTATCACTTCATGTATGACACCGGCATCCTCGAAGAGGTCAAGGATGTGATCCTGCGCCGCAAAGACCCGGCAGAGGAGCGTGCCGGTGCTGTCGGTGACTGGACCGACAGGTTGCTGGAGTGGGGCACTCGCATTCCCGGGCGCGCCTTGTGGCGCGAGATGAAAGACGGTGCGCGGCTGCCGTTTCTGCCCGAAAAGGCCGGCAGCCAGACGCTGGCGATCTGGCTCACCGAACTGGCGCGTCGGCAGGATGACCGCCTGAAGGTGCATCTTTGCGGCCACAGTACCGGCGCCATCCTGCTGGCGCGCCTGCTCGAGACGATGGAGGTGCTTGCGCCGACACTGCGTATCAGCAGCTGCACCCTGTTCGCGCCGGCCGCCTCGGTCGCCCTGTTCGAGAGCCACTACTATCCGTACCTGGTGACACCGCCAGGCACCTTTGGCATCGACCGGATGCAGGTCTTCAACCTCAATGACCGACTGGAGCTCGATGATACGGTCGGCGGGGTCTACCGCAAGTCGCTGTTGTACCTGGTGTCGCGTGCGTTCGAAGAAAAGGTGCCGGAGGCGATCCTTGGTATGCAGGTCCACATGGATACACTGTTGCGGAAGCCGAAAATGGCTGCGGTTGCCGACCGCTTCAGCGTGCATTACGCCGATGGTTCGGCGACCGGCATTACGCAGAGCACCACCCATGGAGGCTTCGACAACGACGTGGCGAGCATGAACAGCCTGTTGCGCAGCATTCTCGGCACCGAGCCAGAACACAAGTTCAGCAGGGAACTCCTGGACTACTGAGACAAGGAACCGGCGATGGCAGAATTCAGCGAGGCATTTACGCAGACCGCGGCACATGAGGGCGGCTATTCCAACGATCCCCTGGACCGCGGCGGTGAGACCTATCGTGGCATCGCCCGTGTCCATCACCCGGACTGGGCCGGCTGGAAACGCATCGACGGACAACGCCGGCGGCGTGGTTTTCCGAAGTCGCTGGACGGTGACGATACACTGCAGGCGGACGTGCAGGCGTTCTACAAGGCGGCCTACTGGGATCGTTTCGACGGTGACAGGCTACCCGATCAGGCAGTTGCGAACGAACTGTACGATACTGCGGTCAACATGGGCGTGCGCCGCGCGGTGCGCTTCCTGCAGACGTCATTGAACATGCTCAACCGCAATCAAACCGACTACGAAGACCTGATCGTTGACGGCTGGTTCGGCGCCAAGACCCTGCACACACTCGACGCCTTGTTGAAGAAGGACCGTGACTGTACCGCGCTGGTGAAACTGATGAACATCCAGCAGGGCGCACGCTACGTCGAGATCCTGGCTGGGGACACCAGCCAGGAGCGTTTTACCCGTGGCTGGATCAAGCGCGCCTGAATCGAGGAGCCAAGGCGCCGGCCGTCACCGGCGGCCGAGATAGACCCGCCACGACATCTGTCGCCAACGTCCGCTCCACGATGGTGCATTGGCGCTGATTTCTTGCACCATCCAAGCGCCTACGCGTTCATTGTTGGCGCATTGCTTCTTTGTTTCCCCCATTTAAACAAGCTGTTAGACGCTTGGCACAACTACTGCACTGCCAGGGTACTGTCGCTCAACCGGACCAATGTGGCCCGGGCTTCGTAACGGACCCGCCGCGTGAAAACGCCTCTTCCGTATCGGTCGGCAGGCAGTTTCAAACTAACCGTATGGGGAGAAAGCAAGAATGAGTTTTGCCAACAAAGTTCGCCGTCTGTCGCTGGCGGTCTCGGCGGCGACTGCGCTCGGCGTCGCCAGCGCTACGCAGGCCGCCGACACCATCAAGGTCGGCGTATTGCATTCGCTGTCCGGCACCATGGCCATCTCTGAAACGACGCTCAAGGACACCATGCTGATGCTCATCGAGGAGCAGAACAAGAAAGGTGGCCTGCTGGGCAAGCAGCTGGAGGCGGTGGTTGTCGATCCGGCGTCCAACTGGCCGTTGTTCGCCGAGAAGGCGCGCGAGCTGATCGAAAAGGAAAAGGTTGCGGCGGTGTTCGGCTGCTGGACATCGGTGTCGCGCAAGTCGGTGCTGCCGGTGTTCGAGGAACTGAACAGCCTGCTTTTCTATCCGGTGCAGTATGAAGGCGAGGAGTCGTCAAAGAACGTGTTCTACACGGGTGCGGCACCCAACCAGCAGGCGATCCCGGCGGTCGACTACCTGATGGAGCAGGGCGTGAAGCGCTGGGTTCTGGCTGGAACCGATTACGTTTATCCGCGCACCACCAACAAGATCCTCGAGGCCTACCTCAAGGGGAAAGGCGTGGCGGCGGCCGACATCATGATCAACTACACCCCGTTCGGACATTCCGACTGGCAGTCGATCGTCTCCGATATCAAGAAGTTCGGCTCGGCCGGCAAGAAGACCGCGGTGGTCTCGACCATCAACGGTGATGCCAACGTCCCGTTCTACAAGGAGCTGGGCAACCAGGGTATCTCGGCCCAGGACATCCCGGTCGTGGCGTTTTCGGTTGGTGAAGAGGAGCTGTCCGGTATCGATACCAAGCCGCTGGTCGGCCATCTCGCCGCATGGAACTACTTCATGAGTGTCGAGGGCGACACCAACGACGCCTTCATCGAGTCGTGGCAGAAATTCATCAAGAACGACAAGCGCGTGACCAACGATCCGATGGAGGCGCATTACATCGGCTTCAACATGTGGGTCGAGGCGGTGAAGAAGGCCGGAACCACTGATCCGAATGCCGTTGGCGACGCGCTGATCGGTGTCGCAGTGCCGAACCTGTCCGGTGGATTGTCGGCGATGATGCCCAATCACCACATCACCAAGCCGGTGCTGATCGGCGAGATCCAGGATGACGGTCAGTTCCAGATCGTATCGCAGACCCCGGGCCTGGTGGTCGGTGATGCCTGGTCCGACTACCTCGAAGGATCGAAGGACCTGATCGCTGACTGGCGTGCGCCTTTGTCCTGCGGCAACTACAACGTCAAGACGGCCAAGTGCTCGGGCCAGAACTACTGAGCCGATTGATACGCGAGACGCTGTGCAAGCGAGTGACACCGGTGCCCCGTACACCGGTGTCACATCCCAGGACCCAACAGAGAATCCCCAAGTCATGTTGCGAATCGTCGTGACCACGCTGCTGCTGTGCCTGATGGCACCGCTGATGGCCGCGGACATCCAGACCGGTGTCCCGGAACTGGATGCAGCCTTCGCCCAGATCCAGGACCGCAACTTCGACACCAAGGCCGAGGGCGTGACGGCCCTGGCCGCCTCTGATCATCCGCAGACCAGTGAGCTGCTGCGAGGCCTGCGTGACGGCGACCTGCGCTACCTGAAAGACAACAACCGCCTGGTGTGGATGCGTGATCAGGCGGGGGACACCGCGGCGATCGACGTCCTCAACGGTGAGAACTACGGTACCTTCGGCTCGCGCTCATTCAAAAAGCTGGCGATCAACAACGCCATGCGCGGACAGATCGACGCCCTGCTGGCACAGCGCCAGTTGACCGATCCCGACCCCACGGTGCGCCTGTCCGCGGTCGGCGCGATGCTGGGCAACAGTGAGCCGGCGCACGCCGAAATGTTCGCCCGCCTGCTGCAGACCGAAAAAGACCCGGCGGTGCGCGAGGCGATGCAGGCTGCCGCCAGCCTGGCCCGCCTCAGTGATCCCGACCCCCAGGCGCGGCGCAGGGCGATCGCCAGTGTGGCCGAAAGCCTGGAACCGGTGGTACGCAACGGGCTGACCCGCCTGGCAAACAATGATCCCGACGATGCGGTGCGTGCTGAGGCCGCTGCGGCGCTGCAAAAGATCAACGACCGCGCTGCCCTGTACGGGCACCTCGAGACCCTGTTCTTCGGCCTCAGCCTCGGCTCGGTGCTGGTGCTCGCGGCGATCGGCCTGGCGATCACCTTCGGGGTGATGGGGGTGATCAACATGGCGCATGGCGAGCTGATCATGCTCGGCGCCTACACCACCTACCTGATTCAGCTTGCACTGCCGGACATGACCGGCCTGTCCATCCTGCTCGCGGTGCCGGCCGCGTTCCTCGTGTCCGGTGCGGTCGGGGTCGCGATCGAGCGCGGTGTGATCCGCTTTCTGTATGGCCGGCCACTGGAGACGCTGCTGGCGACCTTCGGCATCAGCCTGATGCTGCAACAACTGGTGCGCACTGTGATTTCGCCGCAGAACGTACCGGTCTCCAATCCTGATTTTCTCAGTGGTTCGTGGCAGATCAACAGCGTGCTGTCGCTGACCTACAACCGCCTCTATATCTTCGTTTTCTGCCTGCTGGTGTTCGCCGGCCTGTTCTTCGTGCTCAAACGCACGCGCCTCGGCCTGCAGGTGCGCGCCGTTTCGCAGAACCGCGCAATGGCGCGGGCCATGGGGGTGCGCTCGGCCCGTGTCGATGCGCTCACCTTCGGGCTGGGTTCGGGGATCGCCGGTATCGCCGGGGTGGCGCTGTCACAGTTGACCAACGTCGGGCCCAACCTCGGCCAGGCCTATATCGTCGACAGTTTCATGGTCGTGGTGTTCGGCGGCGTCGGCAACCTCTGGGGCACCCTGGTCGGCGGCCTGGGCCTGGGCATCGCCAACAAGCTGATGGAGCCCTGGGCGGGCGCCGTGCTGGCCAAGATCCTTGTGCTGGTGTTCATCATCCTGTTCATTCAGAAGCGGCCACGCGGTCTGTTCCCGCAGAAGGGCCGCGCCGCGGAAGGCTGAACGACATGCCATCGAATCATTCCTGCATATACCGTCATGGCGCGCCCACCATCGCGCTGACCTCCGGGGGCCTCCAGTCATGCTGTTAGCACGTATCCTCAAAGGCGACCGCGGCGGCCAGGTGTTCCTGTTGGTGCTGCTCGCCACCCTGATCACGGTGCCGTTGCTCAATGCCCTTCCGTCAGAACACGCACTGCACCTGCCGACCTATACCGTTACCCTGCTGGGCAAGTACCTGACCTACGCACTGCTGGCCGTCGCCGTCGACCTGGTGTGGGGCTATCTTGGCATCCTGACGCTGGGGCACGCGGCATTCTTCGCCATTGGCGGTTATGCGATGGGCATGTACCTGATGCGTCAGATCGGCGAGCGCGGCGTATACGGCAATGCCGAACTTCCCGACTTCATGGTGTTCCTGAACTGGCAGGAGCTGCCATGGTTCTGGCATGGCTTCGACCAGTTCTGGTTTGCCGCGCTGATGGTGGTCCTGGCGCCCGGGCTGCTCGCGTTCGTGTTCGGTTGGCTGGCGTTCCGCTCACGGGTTACCGGGGTGTACCTCTCGATCATCACCCAGGCGCTGACTTATGCCCTGATGCTCGCCTTCTTCCGCAACGAGATGGGCTTCGGGGGCAACAACGGCCTGACTGATTTCAAGGACATCCTCGGTTTCAGCCTGCAGGCCGACGGCACGCGTATCGGTCTGTTCATCGCGTCGGGGGTGGCACTCGGATTCGGCTACCTGGCCTGCCGCGCACTGGTCAGATCTCGCCTCGGCCGCGTCGCCGTGGCAATCCGTGACACCGAAGACCGCGCGCGCTTTATCGGCTACAAGGTCGAGCACGTCAAGCTCGCAATCTTCGCGTTCTCGGCGATGCTGGCGGGTATCGCCGGCGCCCTTTACGTGCCGCAGGTGGGCATCATCAACCCGGGCGAGTTCGCGCCACTGAACTCGATCGAGGTGGTGATCTGGGTGGCGATGGGTGGGCGCGCGACACTGTACGGTGCCGTCCTGGGAGCCATAGGCGTTAACTACGCGAAGACCTGGTTCACCGGTGCATTCCCCGAGGTCTGGCTGTTTGCGCTGGGCGGGCTGTTCGTTCTGGTGACCCTGCTCTTGCCGCGTGGCGTCGTCGGCCTTTGGCGTCGCAGGGAGGCTGCATCATGAGTGCCGTGCAGGAGCTGTTCCGGCGTGACCGGGTGTTCGATTTCATGGTGCCCAAGGTCGTCGACGGGCTGGATCTCTCGCACGGCACCGTGCTGTACATGGAAGACGTGTCGGTCGCGTTCGATGGCTTCAAGGCGATCAACAACCTCAACTTCTATGTCAACGCCGGCGAACTGCGCTGCCTGATCGGGCCCAATGGCGCCGGCAAGACCACGATGATGGACATCATCACCGGCAAGACACGGCCCGACACCGGCACCTGCTGGTTCGGCTCGCGGATGAACCTGTTGCAGATGAGCGAGCCGGAGATCGCGCGCGCCGGCATCGGGCGCAAGTTCCAGAAGCCCACGGTGTTCGAGTGCCACAGCGTGTTCGAGAACCTGGAGTTGTCGATGGCCGGACCCAAAGGTGTATGGCGCACACTGCGCGCACGCCTTGCGCCGCATGAACGTGCCCGGATCGACGAGGTTCTCGAACTGATCGGTCTGGCTGATTCCGGACAACGCCCGGCCGGGGCCCTGTCGCACGGCCAGAAACAGTGGCTGGAAATCGGCATGTTGCTGATGCAGAACCCCCTGTTGCTGCTGGTGGACGAACCGGCTGCTGGCATGACTCATCAGGAGATGGATCGCACGGTCGAACTGCTGACCTCGCTGGCCGGCGAGCACTCGGTGGTGGTCGTCGAGCATGATATGGATTTCGTGCGTGCGCTGGATTCGCGGGTCACCGTGCTGCACCAGGGCTCGGTGCTGGCGGAGGGCAGCATGGACCAGGTGCAACAGGACCCGAAAGTGATGGAGGTCTATCTTGGCGAATGAGGGCGCGGGCAGCGATGGAGTGGTCAGCATGCTGAAGATCGAGCAGCTGAACCAGTACTACGGGCAGTCGCACACGCTGTGGGACCTCGACCTCGAGGTTCCCGAAGGCCAGTGCACTGTGCTTATGGGGCGCAACGGCGTCGGCAAGACCACATTGCTCAAATGCATCATGGGTCTGTTACCAATCAGGGACGGGAGCATCCAGTATGGAGAGACCGATCTGCGCCGGGTTGGCGCCGAACAGCGTGCCGGCCTGGGTGTCGGCTATGTCCCGCAGGGCCGACAGATCTTTCCGCTGCTCAGCGTGGAGGAAAACCTGCTGATCGGCCTGCCGGCACGGCGCGACGGTCTGCGCCGTATCCCCGAGTTCATCTTCGAGATGTTCCCGGTGCTGCACCAGATGCTCGGCCGCCGCGGCGGCGACCTGTCCGGCGGCCAGCAGCAGCAACTGGCAATCGGGCGGGCATTGGTCACCGACCCGAGACTGTTGATCCTGGATGAACCGACCGAGGGCATCCAGCCGAATATCGTTTCCGAGATCGGCAACATCGTACGCCGCCTGAATCGCGAGATGGGATTGACCGTGCTGCTGGTCGAACAGAAGCTGCCTTTCGCCCGCAAGGTCGCTGACCGCTTCTGCCTGCTCGACCGCGGCCGTGCGGTTGCCACCGGCGGCATGGCGGCGTTGAATGAAGACCTGATCCAGCAGTACCTGACCGTCTAGGCATTGGAGTACGCAATAGTGAAAAAGATCGTCCTGACCTCGTTGCTGATCGCCGGTGCAGGCAGCGCCAGCGCCCATGTCGCCGATTCGCCGATGCTGCAACACGCGGCCGAGCATGGCTGGCTGTTCCTTGCGCTGCTGCCGCTGGTGCTGTTACCGCTCGGCCGCATCCGCCGCTGACCGGGTCCGCGATGGATGCGGCCACGCAGACGTTGAGACGCACCCAGGGCTGGCAGGCCAGCCTGCACCTGGGGTTTCGCCCGCAGGCGCGACGCACCGTGCTGGCCGAACGCAGGCGGCTGGGGCCTCTCGCGGTGCAGCGGCCCTTCTACCCCGAGGGTGGCATCTGTCATGTCTACCTGCTGCATCCGCCCGGCGGTGTGGTCGGCGGAGACACCCTCGACATCGATGTGCATGTCCGCAGCGGCGCTCACGCGCTGGTCACCACGCCGGGGGCGACCAAGTTCTATCGTAGCGGCGGGCCCCGTGCGAGCCAGGATCAACACCTGATCGTGGCCCCGGGGGCAAGCCTGGAATGGCTGCCGCAGGAGAACATCTTTTTTCCAGGCGCGCAGGCGATGCTGCAGACGAACGTCGAGCTGCAGGGTGACGCGCGCCTCGCGCTGTGGGAGATTCACTGTCTCGGCCGGCCGACCATCGACGAGGTGTTCGAAAGCGGCCGCATCGACAGCCGCACCGCCATCGTGCGCGACGGGGTGCCCTTGGTCCTGGATCGCCTGCGCGTGAGTGCCGACAACCGTTCGCGCCTGTCGCTGATGGCCGGGTTGCCGGTGGGTGGCACCCTGTACCTCAGCCACGCCGGCGAGGACGAGGTCGAGGCCTGCCGTGACCTGTTGCTGGTCGAGGGTCCCGACTACGCAGGTGCCACGCTGATCGACGACATCCTGGTGGTGCGCTATCTCGGCAGATCCACCGAGCGTGCGCGACGTCTGTTCGATGCCGTATGGCAGCTGCTGCGCCCGTCGACGCTGGGCCGCACTGCCAGCGTGCCGCGCATCTGGTCCACCTGATTTATTGAGAGAGCCGAGTCCATGGAGCTGACCCCCAGAGAGAAAGACAAACTGCTGTTGTTCACGGCTGCGCTGGTCGCCGAGCGGCGCAAGGCGCGCGGCGTGAAACTGAACTACCCCGAGGCCGTGGCCTACATCAGCGCCGCGATCATGGAGGGTGCGCGTGACGGCCGCACGGTCGCCGACCTGATGGACCACGGTCGCACATTGCTGACTCGCGACGAGGTGATGGAAGGCGTCCCCGAAATGATCCCCGAGGTGCAGGTCGAGGCGACTTTCCCCGACGGCACCAAGCTGGTCACAGTGCACGACCCGATCGTATGAACCTGACGGCGCCGACCAGGCGAGGAGAGCACAGCGATGATTCCAGGTGAGGTGATCGCCGCCGCAGGCGAGATCGAGTTGAACGCGGGTCGCGAGACAGTATCCCTGTCGGTGGCCAACACCGGCGACCGGCCGATCCAGGTCGGTTCGCACTATCACTTTTTCGAGACCAACGAGGCGCTGCAGTTCGAGCGAGACAGATCGCGCGGATTCCGCCTGAATATCCCGGCCGGCACCGCCGTGCGCTTCGAACCTGGCCAGACGCGCACTGTGGAACTGGTCGCCTATGCGGGTGACCGCCATGTGTACGGATTTCGGGGGCACATCATGGGGCCACTTGATCGGGGGAACGGCCGATGACCAGGATAAGCAGACAGGCGTACGCAGAGATGTACGGACCGACGGTCGGCGATCGGGTGCGCCTGGCCGATTCAGAACTGTTCATCGAGGTCGAGGAAGACCGCACCGTCTACGGTGACGAGGTCAAGTTCGGCGGCGGCAAGGTGATCCGAGACGGCATGGGGCAGAGCCAGCAGCCGTCGGCGCAGGTCGTGGACGTGGTGATCACCAACGCGCTGATCCTCGACCACTGGGGCGTGGTCAAGGCCGACGTCGGAATCAAGAACGGCCGGATCGTCGGCATCGGCAAGGCAGGCAACCCGGATGTGCAGCCGGGCGTCGACATCGTGATCGGTGCCGGTACCGAGGCGATCGCGGGTGAAGGCCAGATCCTGACCGCCGGGGGCATCGACTCGCATATCCACTTCATCTGTCCGCAACAGATCGACGACGCGTTGATGTCTGGCATAACGACCATGCTCGGCGGCGGAACAGGACCGGCCACTGGCACCAATGCGACGACATGCACGCCCGGGCCGTGGAACATCCAGCGCATGCTGCAGGCGGCCGATGCATTGCCGGTCAACCTCGGGTTTCTCGGCAAGGGCAATGCCTCGCGCCCCGGGCCCCTGTCCGAACAGGTCGCCGCCGGCGCGATCGGGTTGAAACTGCACGAGGACTGGGGCACCACGCCGGCGGCGATAGACAACTGCCTGACGGTCGCAGAGAACTTCGATGTCCAGGTGGCCATCCACACCGACACGCTGAACGAATCCGGTTTCGTCGAGGATTCGCTGGCGGCAATGGCCGGTCGCACCATCCACACCTACCACACCGAGGGTGCCGGTGGTGGCCACGCGCCCGACATCATCAGGGCCTGCGGCTACCCCAATGTGCTGCCGTCGTCGACCAACCCGACACGGCCGTATACAGTGAACACGGTCGATGAGCACCTCGACATGCTGATGGTGTGTCACCACCTGTCGCCATCGATTGCCGAGGATGTCGCCTTCGCCGAGTCACGGATCCGCCGTGAGACCATCGCCGCCGAGGACATCCTGCACGACCTGGGGGCTTTTTCGATGATTGCATCGGACTCGCAGGCGATGGGCCGGGTCGGCGAGGTGATCACCCGCACCTGGCAGACCGCGCACAAGATGAAGGTACAGCGCGGCAGCCTGAAGGGCGACCCGGGCACGCACGACAACCTGCGTGCACGCCGCTATATCGCCAAGTACACCATCAATCCGGCAATCGCCCACGGCATTTCACACGAGGTCGGCTCGGTCGAGGTCGGCAAGCTGGCTGACCTGGTGCTGTGGAAGCCGGCCTTCTTCGGCGCCAAGCCCAGCCTGATCATCAAGGCCGGGATGATCGCCGCAGCGCCGATGGGCGACCCGAACGCATCGATCCCGACCCCGCAGCCGGTGCACTACCGGCCGATGTTCGGTGCCACCGGTGGTGCACGCCACGCCACCCGGATGACCTTCCTGTCGCGCTCTGCCCACGAGTTGGATGTACACCGCCACCTCGGCCTGGAGTCGCTGATCGGTGTGGTGCGCAACTGCCGCGGTGTGCAGAAGGCGGACATGGTGTTGAACGACTGGCAGCCGAACATCGAGGTCGATCCGCAGACCTACGAGGTGCGCGCTGACGGCGAACTGCTGAGCTGCGAACCGGCCGACGTGCTGCCGATGGCCCAGCGCTATTTCCTGTTCTGAGCCATGGCGAGGGAGGGGACGGACATGGTCGAACTGAATCGTCGTGTCGCGCGCGGCGAGGCGAACGTGTCCCTGACCCTGCCGCTGGAACGACGCATCCGCAGTCGCCAGCGCGTGACGCTGGACAATGGAATCGTGGCGGGCGTTTTTCTCGAACGTGGCCAGGTGCTACACGATGGCGACCTGCTGGGCGACGGCAATGGCCTGATCGTCCAGGTCAGGGCTGCCGCGGAATCCGTGTCCGAGGTGCGCTGTGACGACCCCCTGCAGTTGGCGCGGGCCTGTTACCACCTTGGCAATCGTCACGTCGCGTTGCAGATCGAGGCCGGCGTGCTTCGCTATCAACACGACCATGTGCTCGACGACATGCTGCGTGGCCTCGGCCTGCAGCCGACTTTTGCGCAGGTCCCGTTCGAGCCCGAAGCCGGGGCCTACGGCGGCACTGCGCACGCTCACGCACATCATCACGCCCATGACGACCACGAGCCGCACCACCGGCACGAAGATGTCGCCGGCTGAATCATCGACCGGTGCCCTCGGCCGCCTGCGCCTGATGCAGCTGGTCAGCCCGGCGCTGCCGATCGGTGCCTTTACCTACTCACAGGGACTGGAATGGGCGGTCGATGCCGGTTGGGTGAACGACAGCGCGACACTGTGCGACTGGCTCGAGGGCCTGCTGGACGATGGCCTGACTCATCTGGATCTGCCGGTGTTGTGCCGTCTCTACGCTGCTTGCGAAGACGCCCACCCGGATGCCATCGCTCACTGGGGCCGAATGCTCTACGCGAGCCGCGAGTCGCGCGAACTGCGTGCCGAGGAGCGGCAGCGCGCCCGCGCGCTGATCACACTGCTGGGCGACCTGGGCATCGGACATGCAGCGGTATGGCGGGACGCGCTGTCGCACTGTCAGGCCGCACCGTTCGCGCTGGCCGCGGTGCACTGGGCGATCGGCGTCGAGGACTGCGCCCTGGGTTATGCCTGGGCCTGGCTGGAAAACCAGGTCGCGGCGGCGATAAAGCTGGTGCCGCTCGGCCAGACCGATGGTCAGCGCGTGCAGCTGGCGCTCGCCGAACGCCTGCCATTGGCGGTCGGGCGCGCACTCGCGATCGACGATGAAGACATCGGCGCTGGTGCGCCGGCGCTGGCGATCGCCAGTGCGCGACACGAGACACAGTACACCCGCCTGTTCCGTTCCTGACACGGGCGGGCCGAACACGGAGATAGCGATGGCATCGAACAAACAGGCCCTGCGGGTCGGCGTCGGCGGACCGGTCGGTTCGGGCAAGACGGCGCTGCTCGAGGTGTTGTGCAAGGCCTTGCGCGAGCGCTACGACATCGCGGTGGTTACCAACGACATCTATACCCAGGAGGACGCCAAGATCCTGATGCGCGCCGAGGCGCTGCCGTTCGAGCGCATCGTCGGCGTCGAGACCGGCGGCTGTCCGCATACCGCGATCCGCGAGGATGCCTCGATGAACCTGGCGGCGGTCGAGGACCTGCAGCAAAGGTTCCCCGATCTCGATGTGGTGTTCATCGAGAGCGGCGGTGACAATCTGTCGGCCACCTTCAGCCCCGAGCTGGCCGACCTGACGATCTATGTGATCGACGTCGCCGAGGGCGAAAAGATCCCGCGCAAGGGCGGCCCCGGCATCACCCGCTCCGACCTGCTGGTGATCAACAAGATCGATCTCGCGCCCTACGTTGGCGCCTCGCTCGAGGTGATGGAGGCCGATACCAACCGCATGCGAGGCGATCGCCCATGGGTGTTCGCCAACATGAAGACCCGCCAGGGACTCGACACGATCGTCGCGTTCATCGAACGCGAGGGGATGCTGCAGTCGGCGTTGGCGTCGTGAGCCGATTCGCGGCCGTCAGACAGTGGCAATCCCCCGGAAGGGGCGCTTCAGTCGGCCTCGCCACCGTGCTTGAACGCTGCGCACAGCTCGCGCTGCAGTGATTCGGGCACGGGTTCGTACTCCGCCAGTTCCAGCGTGTAACTGGCACTGCCGCCGGTCATCGCCTTGAGCCGTTCGGGGTATTCGTCCAGCTCGGACAGCGGCGCCTGCGCAATGACCATCATGCGGCCATGGGGCAGGGCGCGGGTGCCCAGAACACGGCCACGCCGCCCGGCCAGGTCTCCGGTGATGTTGCCGATCGAGTCTTGAGGCACCTGCACCTCGAGGTCGACGATCGGCTCCATCACCACCGGATGCGCTTCGCGTACCGCGGCGATCAGAGCCTTGCGTCCGGCGGCAGCAAACGCGACTTCCTTCGAGTCGACCGGATGATGTTTTCCGTCGGTCACCACCACCTTGAGATCAACCAGCGGATAGCCGGCGATCGCGCCGGCTGCAAGGCCCTCGCGCACGCCCTTTTCGACCGCCGGGATCAATGACCCGGGAATGGCGCCGCCGACCACCGCCGAGACAAATTCAAAACCGCTGCCGCGCGGCAACGGTTCGACACGCAGCACGACCTCGCCGAATTGCCCGGCACCACCGGTCTGCTTCTTGTGGCGGTGCTGGCCCAGCGCGCTGGCTGTGATGGTCTCGCGGTAGGCGACGCTGGGTCTGTCGGTATCCAACTCGATGCGGTAACGCGCCTGCAGCTGATCGAGCGTGGTCCGCAGGTGCAGTTCCGACAGCCCGCGCAGCACTGTCTCACGGGTACTCGGATTGGCCTCAAGGGCCAGGCTGGGGTCTTCCTCCAACAGTTTGTGCAACGCGTCGGCAAGACGCTGTTCGTCCTGGATGCGGCGGGTACGGATCGCCAGGCCGGCTACCGGCAAGGGGAATCGTGACGGTTGCAAATGCAGGAAGTCCTCGTCGTGCGAGTCGTGCAGGATGGCGTCAGGGTGGATGTCGTCGATCTTGGCCACTGCGCGGATATCGCCGGGGATACCGTCGGTCACCTCCGGGTGTTCCTTGCCGAACAGGGTGAACAGGTGCCCCACCTTGAAAGGTTTGCGGCCATCGCCGATGAACAGCTGGCTGTCGCGGGTGACCGTCCCCTGGTGAATGCGGAACAACGCGAGCTTGCCGACGAACGGGTCGAAGATGACCTTGAACACATGTGCCACCACATGCCGGCCCGCGTCAGGCACCACGGCGTAGGGAACGGCCTTGTCGCCCTCGCCGATCAGGCAGCGCGGCGGGTTGCCCTCGGTGGGATTGGGTGCCAGACGCACCAGCACGTCCAGCAGCTCGGCCACGCCGGCACCGCTGCGCGCGGAGACGAAGCAGACCGGGATCAGATGGCCCTCGCGCAGGGCCTGCTCGAACGGGGTATGCAGTTGCTCGGGCGCAAGCTCCTCGCCCTGCTCCAGGTACAGCGTCATCAGTTCTTCGTTGACCTCCACCACCTGGTCGATCAGCGCCTGGTGTGTTGCCGCGACACTGGAGAAGTCGCTGTCGCCGCTCGGATTGAAGAAACAGTCGACCACCCGGCTTGCATTGGCTGCCGGCAGGTTCAGCGGCAGACACTCCTTGCCGAAGGCCTGTTGCAGTTGCGTCAGCACCGCCGGCAGATCGGCATCCTCGGCATCGATGCGGTTGACGATGATCAGCCGGCACAGCCCACGTTCGGCAGCACGCTGCATCATCCGGACGGTGACCGCCTCGATGCCGGCGCGGGCGTTCACCACCACGGCCGCGGTCTCGACTGCCGGCAGTGCTGCCACT
>Ga0116152_10002565_pt1 | contig 14771 bp, 5 predicted proteins | sample AD_UKC119_MetaG_FD_89894 | JGI IMG/M metagenome (GOLD analysis project Ga0116152, IMG submission 89894) | Active sludge microbial communities of municipal wastewater-treating anaerobic digesters from Hong Kong - AD_UKC119_MetaG | ecosystem: Engineered > Bioreactor > Anaerobic > Digestate... | reverse complement strand
GCGATCACCGGCGGCACGCTGTCCTCGACGGTCACGGTGGCCGTACAGGTACTGGAGTTTCCGTTCACGTCGGTCACGGTGAGGGTGACCGTATTTGGCCCCACGTTGGAGCAGTCGAACATGCTTGGGGACACGTCCAGGGAGGCGATGCCACAGGCATCGGTGCTTCCGCCGTCCACATCACTGGCAACGATAGAGGCCTCTCCGTTGGCATCGAGCTGTACGGTGATGTCCATACAGACGGCCACGGGCGGCACGCTGTCCTCGACGGTCACGGTGGCCGTACAGGTACTGGAGTTGCCGTTCACGTCGGTCACGGTAAGGGTCACGGTGTTCAGCCCAACATCTGCACAGGTAAAGGTATTGGGCGAAACGTCCAAACTGGCAATTCCACAATTATCCGTAGAGCCTCCATCCACATCGGCCCCAGTAATACTGGCATTACCTGAAGCGTCGAGCTGTACGGTAATGTCCATACAGACGGCCACAGGGGGTTCGTTGTCGACCACCGTTACGGTATGTGAACAGCTGTCACTGTTGCCCGATGGATCAGTTACGGTCCAGGTTACCGTGGTAGTTCCTACTGGATAAACATCCGAGGCATCCGATGAATCGTTGTAGTCGTTGATGGGCACAGCACAAAGGCTTACATCGTCAATATAGAACAATGGTATGGCACTGGTGTTCGGCTCGGTACTGTTTCCTCCAAAAGCGTTGGTAACTGGGAAGAAATCCATTGCCCCAATGGTAGTGAGTCCTCCGGTCCCGTTGTAGGACCAACTGTAAGGATGGCTGGTCACAAAAGTTCCATTAATGTAGGTCTCAGCAACATTATTGTTGGTATCAATAAAGTGACGCACTTCAAACCAAGTACCTTGTGGATAACTGAAAGTGGTGTACGTGTTATTGATACGGAACTGTCCGGATCCATCAGAATTGTAATTGATCTCAAAGCCCCATTGTGTACCTACGACTTCAGATTTCTGAATATTGGTATAGGCGGTATTGCCTGGCGGTATAAAGAGCGAATAGGTTACGTTCCAAGCTCCACTGGCAATATCTCCCAAGCGATAAGTCTGGTCTACAGGTCCTCCGGTTGGGACCCCCGTGATCTTGACACTCTGGGTACCGCTTTGGGCCTGCTCTGTTGAAACCTCACCACTTTCAGAAGGAGTGCCAGGATCCCAGGTTTCCCAGTTCGGATCCTGTCCTAGGATAAGTCCTAATGTATAGGCCTCGATATCGTCGGTTCGGTAACAGCCTGCCGTGGCACAGTTATCCGTAAAGGTAGGTGCGGGAACGGTGACGTTAGCCTCACAGACCCCGGGATCGTTATTTACGGTAATATCTGCCGGACAGGTAATTACTGGTGGTTCAACATCGTTCACCGTTACATCGAAAGAACAGGTAGCAGTGTTACCTGCCCCATCAGTAGTAACAAAGGTATTGGTAGTAGTTCCTATAGGGAAGACACTTCCGCTAGGTAAACCAGCTGTTTGCGTGGTAATGGGTGTAGCGTATTCAAATTCTACCCTGGATTGGAATAGACTTCCAACTTCGGTAAAGAAAGTTCCTTGTGGAGCAGGGGAGGCGTTAATTGGGTTTTGGGTCCCCAATCGATCAATGGCTACATTTATTCCAGCAATCACCATATTGGTTCCAGAGGTGTAGGAATTGACATTACTTGTTCCTCGTGTTCCCAAGATTCCTATAATATCTCCAGCGGATACCGGAATATTTACTGGGATAAAGTTATTTCCCGGTGTTAGGCCAGACCAGTGCAACAATTCGGCATAAGGTCCGGTAGCTGAGAAATTAGGCGGTACCACATCGAAGCGCATTACTTGCACGTTCTGATCGCCATTAGAAGCCGTGTTTGGCACTCTAAGTCCTGTAATGACAAAGTCCACAGGTGCGGTAAACCAATAGCCTCGGGCATTGCCACTAAAGGTATTTGTTTGGTCCGGAATTTGGCTGATGGCCGTAGAACAATTGTCCGATTCCGTTACAGTATAGTTCACTACAGCACCACAAACCCCTGGATCATTATCTACAACGATGTCCCCAGGACAGGTAATGGTAGGATCTTCGGTATCGTTCACTGTTACGTTGAAGGAACAAGTGGCGGTGTTGCCACTGGCATCAGTAACAACGAAGGTGTTGGTAGTGGTTCCCACTGGGAATTCACTTCCACTGGCCAATCCACTGGTTTGAACCGTTGTGGCACCTGGGCAGTTATCCATTCCAACAGGTGCAGTGTAGGTAACAATGGCACCACACACTCCAGGATCGTTGCTAACAACAATATCGGCTGGACAGCTAATGGTTGGATCCTCAGTGTCATTCACTATAACATTAAAGGTACAGGTACTTATGTTTCCTGAAGCATCAGTTCCTGTTACGGTTACTAAGGTGGTTCCAATAGGGAAGAAGCTACCCGATGCCGGTACGGCAACAAAAGTACTTCCTGGACAGTTATCGGTAACCGTAGGGGTAAAGCTTACAATAGCTCCACAGTCGCCTGGGTCATTGCTCACAGTGATATCTGCAGGACAGGTAACCACAGGATTCTCATCATCATTTACCGTAATTACTTGGGTACAACTATCGCTATTTCCTGCGGAATCGGTAACCGTCCAGATAACATTGGTAGAACCTACTGGATAGGTATCCGAAGCATCAGCCGAATTGTTGTAATTGTTAATTGGAATTGCACACAAACTAATATCATCTATATAAAATAGGGGTATTGCACTTGGGTTGGGCTCGGTACTATTTGCACCAAATCCATTGGTAACAGCGAAGAAATCAATGGATCCAATCGTCGCTAGTATACCAAGTCCATCTGCACCTGAAACATAAGGATGCGAAATAATAGAGGTTCCATTGATAAAGAACTCACTGATGTCGTTTGTAAGGTCGATGTAGTGCTTTACTTCAAACCAAGCTCCTTGCGGATAGGCAAAAGTTGTATACGTGTTGTTTACTCGATACTGGGCCGATCCATCAGAGTTGTACTGAACTTCCGAAGCCCATTCCGTTCCTGCAACCTCCGATTTTTGAACGTTGGTATATGCTGTGTTGCCAGAGGGCACGTAAAGTGAATAGGTAACTTCCCAAACTCCTGCAGCTAATTCACCTAAGCGATAGGTTTGATCCACAGGTCCTCCTGAAGCAAGGCCTTCTATTTTAATACTTTGGCTTCCACTTTGAGCTTGATCGGTAGAAACTTCGCCGCTTTCCGATAAAGTTCCGGGAGTCCAGGTTACCCACTTGGGACTTTGTCCCAAAATGGGTCCTAACGCATAGGCTTCAATATCATCATTTTGGATACAACCTCCCGGCGTACAATTGTCCGTGAAGGTGGGTGCTGGAACAGTAACGTTAGCTTCACAAACTCCTGGGTCGTTACTTACCGTAATGTCTGCAGGACAGGTAATGACTGGAGGAAGGGTATCTTCAACCGTTACCACAGCAGTACATGAGGCCATGTTACCACTGGCATCAGTGACTACTAAGGTTATATCATTATCTCCAATATTCTGACAAGTCAGCTCAATAGAACCAACAAGGTTGGAAATGCCGTCAAATTTGAATAAGGTTTCAGCCGGACTTCCGCCATTTCCGGTTACTCCGTAAAGGTTTCCGGAACCATCAAAAGCGATTCCCGCCAAGTTCAATCCAGTATCGCCTATTTCGGTACCAATACCCGTAGTCACATCGATGGTTCCAATACGGCGTGTTCCACCCCCTACAGGGTTTTTGTACATAATGTACACTTCACCGGTCACGGGGTTTGTAGTCAATCCTTGGGCACCATTCACCAATTCGTTCCCGTCCATGAAGGCAGGAATATTGGAGTTAATGGCTCCAGTAAATGGATCAAACTCTACCAAATCGGAACTGCTAGGATCGACCCCATAGATACTGCTTCCCACGAGCGCAAATCCTCGGAGGTATCCAGAGCCACTGGATCCAACAAAAGTGGATAGGAAAGTGAAGGTGCCGTTGGTTTCTATCAGGGCGATGTTTAGATTTCGGTCCATTACCACGAAACCATTTAACGGTGGGTACCAAACCAAACCGGTTATTTCATCGCTGATGATGGCATCCGGGTAATCATTTCCTGCCACAATATTAGGCAGAACGACGGGAACACTTAAATCGATAGGCTCAAAATATTCATCTCCAGGAGAAATGTATCCTGAAGAATGGTACATAAAACCATCGTTAGGGTTGAAGGCAATGCCCTCTCCGTCATTTCCATTCCCTAGCGTTAAGAATAACGTACTGGATGGAGAAGGGGGCAAGCCTGTATCGATGGATAGGGTTACAGGGCCACAATTATCGGAACTTCCGTTGTCAATAGCATTCGCGGCAATGGTAACCGATCCTGAAGCGTCCAATTGAACCGTCAGGTTTTGGCAAACGGCTGTAGGAGCTTCGGTGTCGTTTACGGTTACGGTGAATGAACAAGAAACCGTATTTCCAGAGGGATCTGTTGCTTCAAAAGTATTAGTGGTGGTTCCCACGGGGAACACACTACCACTCGGCAATCCAGCAGTTTGGGTTACCGATACCGTGGGCACATTAATCATCACATTGTCTACGCCATACTGCGCAGGGCCTGTAAAGGATTCAGGGATATTTTGATAGAAGGTCAACCTAATGGTCTGTCCTGCAAAAGCAGATAAGTCATACATGTGCGATTGCCAAGTTCCATCAACTAAGGTTCCTGCTACGGCGGTTTGGCTGTATGCCACGGCCAATACCGTATTGGAAAGGTCTCGAATCTGTACTTGATATTCACGGTCTAAACAACCAACACAGAAACTTGCCAAATCATAATCCAATTGGTCGTCCCAACTTAATACGGCTCCCGTTGCAGGAATGGCTACATCTTGGTACAAGACGGGCATGCCTGGATCGCCGTCAAATCCGTTTCCGGCCAAGAAGCCACCATCAGTAGCAGTCATGGGTGCGAAGGATGGCCATGGGTTATGACTGGCAGAAACCGTCCAGGGCCAGAAAGGTGATGGATTATCTATGGCCGTCCAACCAGTAAAGTCTCCTGTTTCAAAACTGCCATTGGTTAAAAGGTTAGGACCTCCTGGCATACCACAATTATCAGTGGCTATGGGCAACGTATAGTTTACTACCGCTTCACATACCCCTGGGTCATTCCCAACCGTAATATCGGCGGGACAAGTTATGGAAGGAGGAATGTTATCCTCAACCGTTACAATGGCTGTACAGCTATCACTGTTGCCGGCAGCATCCATAACGGTCAAAGTAACGGTTACGGGGCTTCCCACATCGGCGCAACTAAAAGTATCGATGTCGACGCTGTATGAAGTGATACCCACGTTATCTGTGGAACCACCGTCCACATCAGTAGCTACAATCATGGCATTTCCGGTGGCATCCAATTGTACGGTAATATTCATACAAACGGCTGTAGGAGGCACATTGTCGGAAATCAATGAAACATCATTTCCGTCACCACCAGTATAAGTGATAAACCCTGCGAAAGCACCAAAGTTTGCTGGTGCCCCTTGTGGATAGCCATTAAAGGTTCCAGTTACGGCATCCACACCATCGTTTAAGATTAAAATGATTTCATCAGTAGGGGCATTGGCATAACCCACCAAGAAATTTACATTGGCTGCAGGATCAATAAAAACACTTCCTGTTACTTGTACTTGATCATATAACGTACAAGGAGCATTTCCTGTTACTTCAAAAGTGGTTGTGGATCCACCAACCAAGGTTAAATCTCCTGTCGAAATACAGCCTGGGCTATTTCCCGGAGACAATCCTCCTCCGTTATCAATGATTACATTTCCACCCATAGTTCCTATACCAATAAGATTGGTAGTAGCTCCAAAAAGTGCAAAACCGTTTAGGGTTGTGGTAACTGCGTTGGTTTGGTAATTTCCAGCGTTTACAAAAAGATCTTGGAAGGTTAATTGAGCACCTGCAGTGGTATTTCCATTGATGTTGGTGGTAGTTCCTACGGCTCCATTATATTGAAGTGAGGAAAGGTCTATGGAGGTTCCGTTGAAATCTACAGAGCCACCATTATGGTTCAATACACCACCTACAACTGAGGTAACATCGCCATTGAAGCTTGAAGCTCCAGAATTTAGTGTTACCGAACTACCACCACCAAAGTTAATGGTGGGGGCCGTAATGGTTACATTGTTCACATTCACATCTGCAAAGTCGATGTCATCAACATCCACAAAAGTTGCATTATTGGTATCATACAATCTTAGCAGATTGGCATCATTGCCGGGAAGTGAAACATTAATATTTTGACCTCCAGCTGCCATTTCGAGCAAATCGGCAGAGATAGTTCCACCAACCTGCAACAATCCTTCTGATCCACCTCCTCTTAGCTGTACTAAACCAGGTCCGGATATGACCCCGTTAAAGGTCAAACCATGACTGTTATTGGTAAATCCAATTGTAGAAGTGGCCGTGATCGTATTTATATTCCAAACTACCGGAGGGGTTCCACTAAAAGTAACAATATTTCCGGTAGCATTAATTAGACCTACAAAATTATGATTTCCACCCAATTGAATATTAGCGGCACCCGAATTTAGGGTAGTTGTACCAGTAACATTGATAACAGTACCTCCAGAATTATTCATGTTTCCTGTAGTGGTCACCATTAAATTTCCACCTGTAGTAGTATTTCTGAAACCCACAGGGCCATTTATAGAATAGGTAATATCCCCACCCATATTAATATCGGCTCCAGGATTTTGAGAAAAAGTATCAAAATTTTGAAGGTTTAATCCATTAGTTGCACCCGGTAAGGTGATGGAGGATCCTATGGTGATCGCGTCGTTTCCAGTTACGGCATCTACCGTAATTCCATTGGTTATATTGGCCAAGGGCACTTCAACTGTATTGGGGTCTATAATGACAACCCCAGTTCCACTTACTGTAAAGTCTGGAACGGTATTGACAATTCGAAGGTTGGCTCCATTGGTGGACAGTGTAATGGCATCATCCGAATTTCCGCCTAAAATATCCGTGATCGTTAAAGCTCCAGATCCATCAAGTACTACTTCGGTTTCGGCCACAATGGTTAAGGCGGCAAATGGAACTGTGGAAAGAGCCGGCGGATTGGGGAAACCATGATCGTAATTAGCAGGGTTTTCAAAGTCCGCTGTATTCACGGGAATTGCCCTACCGGCAGGGGTATATTCAGTTTTAACGGGTGCCGAAGCAGGGAAACCATCCACGATTAAGGCACTCAAGTAAATTCCCGTTGGATCTTCTATGGCCGGTAAATTACCACCGGGCGATCCGGCAACCCCGGTGAACATCATTGAAAAAATGTCTACAACGCCGTTGGTAGGATCGGTATCGTTGTCTGCATACGCGCTGATGGTTTCGCCATCTGTTGCCAAGGCAAATCCGCCTATGATTACCGCAACTGTTCCACATCCATTTCCAGATGTGTCACTACAAGCTACGGTAAAAACATCGGGAGCTGTCTCGGTAATAGTGATGACATCACCTTGGTCTATTTGTCCACCTGCAGGAGAGGTCCATTGTAAGATGGATTCACCCGAACTGAACATCAAAGTGGTATTGTCAAATTCATCTTCGGTAAAGTAAACCACTGTGCCAGCAGGAATGTTTTGAGCAGCTACGAAAGAAAACCCATCGGGTCCTGCGTTACTCATTCCCATAACGGCCACTAAGGGGTCAGAATTCGAAGTATCGTCATTGGTAATTGTTCCAGTAGCTGAATTGGGGCTTCCTCCATCATAGCCTACACCGGAAGCAATCATCAAGTTCACGGTTTCTGCAGGCTCCACGGTAGCGTCAGCCACCGGAGTAATGGTCACAGCCACCGAGGTGCCGCCCATGGGGATAGTTGCCGTACCGTTGGTTGCCGTGAATGTGGCCGCTCCCGAAACGGTATAATCCGTTGTGAGGGTTGCAGTGCCTCCCACCGTAAAATTCACAGTCGTGGCTGCTGCAGCTGGGGCACTCAAAGTAAAGGTGAACACCATGCCTGTACCGCTGTCTTCGGTAACCGAAGTGGGTGAAGCCGCTAAAGTGAGGGACGGGTTAGGAGAACCTGTCGAAATAATGATATTGGCAAATGGTACTGTTGATAAGGTGGCGGCTGCTTGGGCGTTGAACCAATTGGCCGTATTCTGAAAATTGGCTTGGTCTACTGTAATGGCCCTTTCCGGAGGGAAACGGTATTCCGTTCTATTGGGCTGTACCGCAGGGAAGCCATCCACAACAACCGCACCAGTATAAACGGTTGAGGGATCTTCCCCAGCACTGATGTTACCACCAGGGGTACCGGAAACTCCAGTATATAAAACGGCATCTACTTGGGTAACTCCATTGGTATGATCGTTATCGGTATCTTGATAGGCAAAGAAGGATTCCCCATCATTGGCCAACGCAAAATTTCCACTTACAATGCTCACCACACCACAAGTACCACTGCTACATGTGGTCGTAAAAGTATTGGCGGCGGTTTCCATGGCCACAATCACTTCTCCTCGGGATACCCCTCCTGCCGGAGCAGTCCAACTCACAACCGATTCGGCCCCTGAAAAGCTTAAGGTACTGATGCTAAAAGCATTCTCCGTAAAATAAACCACTGTTCCAGCGGTTATATCGTCTAAAGCCACAAAAGAAAAGCCTTCCGTCCCGGTGTGTACGGTTCCGGTTACAGCTACTAGCGGTGTAATAGACATGGCATCATCATTAACAATGGTACCGGTCGCAGCGGAAGGTCCTCCCACATCATATCCAACACCTGCCGTAGCGGTCAAAATCATCGTTTCATCAGGTTCTAAATTACTATCGCCCACGGGTGTTAGGGTTACGGTAGCATTATTGGAACCACTGTTGATAACAACTGTTCCTGTGGCCGCATTGAAGGTGGCTGCACCCGATTGGGTATAATCGGAGGCAAAGGTCGCCGAGCCACCTACACTAAAGTTCACGGTAATATTGCTCGCTGCATTGGCATCGAGCATGAAAGTATAGGTAATGCCACTACCGCTGTTTTCCAAAACAGAGGCAGGGCTTCGGGTTACTGTCAATACAGGATTCGCACCTGCAAGGTTGAGGTTGGTAAATTCTACCAAAGACAACGCTTGATTTGCTGAACCGTTTAAATAATTGGAAGGGTTTTCCAAATTGGCCTGGCTCACACCGTCCCTAACCGATGCTGGGCTAAAAAGATATTCCGTGCGATTGGGTGCTCCCGAGGCAAAACCATCCACAACTACCGCATTGGGGAAATCAACGGTAGGGTCCTCAAGGGCCGGAATGTTGCCCGGAATGGTATACATCACCGAATAGATTTCGGTCACCCCGTTGGTAGGGTTCGCATCCGTATCGCTATAGGCATAAATTTGATCACCACCCGTTCCCGTAGCGAAAGGAGTGGTCGATACCACGGCACTTCCACAGTTTACTCCTTGGGTACAGGTAACCGTAAGGGTGTTGGCAGAGGTTTCGTTCAAAAAGACGACCTGTCCAACGGCCAAGCCTCCGGCACCGGTAGTGTAAGTGACCACCGATTCCCCACTGGAAAACACATTAGTGGAGTTGTTGTATTCATCTTCCGAAAAATACACTACCTCCCCGGGAGCCAGTGGTTGGGTAACCACAAAGGAAAGTCCGTCATTCGTTGTATGGTTCATACCCACTACCACAACCTTTTGGGCTTGGGCAAGGGTGGTTACCAACAAACAGATCAAGAAAACAGATACGTAAGTAATTTTTTTCATAACTGGTTTTTTAGGTGCAGATATAGGGATTCTGCCAACCGGCATAGTCCACGTCCTCAAAAGCAGCGTGCAAAGTGGCTGTAAGTGAAGAATCCATGGTATCTATTACCGTATTGTGATATCTGACTTCGTTAAAATTAAAGGTTCGCACTTTATAGGAATCCACTTGGGATTCCCCATTTGATGTATAATTGAGGATTCCCCTTGGGGAATCGATGGTTAGGTTTTGTAAGGAAGAAACAATCTCTTTGGGAATGTTTCCATAAGTCTTTAGAAGGGTGGTTATGACAAGACCCAATTCATACCCCAATAGGTGCATGATGTTGGGTGGGGATTGAAAGGCTTCATTTGCTTTTTGGACGAAGGTCTCCATGGCAGGTAGCATTTCATCAAAAGACCAAGATGCAACAGAGGTAACTTGCTGTAGGTGATGATTTCTATGGTTGAAAGATTCATCGGTAAGCATTGGAAGTGTCACAAAGGGGAGTTTTCCGTTCAGGGCCGACTGGCTCAGGGCGTGTAGCACCTTATCGCCTTCTTTGAAACTGAACAGCAGGAAAACCACCTCTGCTTCCGAGGCTTCAATAAATTGAATCATATTTTCATAGGTTTCCGCCTTGTAGTCCATGGGTCCTACGTAATTGTTCACTATGAAGCCACCATGGTCTGTAAATCCTTTAACAAGGGCAGCCGTGTGTTGGTAGCCCCCATCATAAAATGAAGCGACCAAAAGGGCTTTCTTCCCATGAGTCTTGGCGGCATAGGCCCCAGCAGCATAAGCCGATTGCAACACATTCAACGAATGAAAGGCCACATAGGGGCTAAGATGCCTGCTTTTAATACCATTACTCCCAAGATCTATATGAATGAGGGGTTTTTGATAGGCATCAAAAACGCTTACCATCCGTTCCAAGATGTAACTGCTACAGAAGGAAAGTAGTACATCTACCTCTTCCTGTAATATCATTTTTTCTGCAGTACGGATCGTACCGTCATCGGCAGCATTGCCAATACCTTCAATTCGAAATTGAAAGGAAAACTGGGCCGGATCCAAATCCGTTGTGCCCAGTTTAAATCCATCCAATAAGTTTTTCCCCAAAGAGGGGAACATATCCGAACGAGGTGGTAATATGCCGATTTTCAGTTCCACTAGTTTCTAGAAGGGAAAATTCCAAAAAGGGCAATACAAACGTTCACCGTCAAATACGGGTTGTCAATATTGAAAGGGACATTACCTCCCACATTGCTTTGGGATACCCCGCCCAGGTTTTGACCTGAAGTGGCATCTTCATTGAATGCCCCTGCATGATTGGCCACCACATTGCCGTTAGGAGCAGCTTCTTCTCCAGCTGCAGTACTAACAGCAACAGCCACACCGTGGTTGTGGGAAGGCATGTTGGTGGTATTCAAGGTTACGGAATTGCTTCCACCTCGTTGTCCAATGGTTAAGGGGTTTATTCCTGGGCCACTTCCTTGATGGCGGATGCTTCGTCCACGTAAATCGGGAATTGCAAAAGTAGTTCTGCCGTCGCCACCATAGATGGTGCCTAACAGTGAAAAAAGGGCGGTATTGGTGGAGATGGCCAACAATTGTCCGTCACATCGCGCCCAACCCGCCGGAGCGAAGTTAAAGCCAAAAGGTTGAATTTGTCCAATAAAAGGATCCATAATGTGCTAGTTTAAAATTGATTAGTATTAATTGATAGGTCGAATTGTACAGAAGTCCCCTGATGTTTGGGAAATTTGCACGTTCCTAAAGCTTCTTGCTTGTGAAAATGATTGGAGTCGATATAGGACCAATTATTGAAACAGTACAATGTTGTAGTTTCCGAAATCAGTCCATGCCGAATTTCAAACTCAACTTTTTGACCAGCGCCTTCAAGACGTTCAGGATGATCCATCAAAAAACAATAACGCCCCTCGGCGTTAGTGTGTAGTTGAGCCCTGCGCTTTAATCCCAAAAAGCCAAAGCTTTTGTAAGACACATTCAAGGTAGCATTGTTAAGAGGTTCATGAGTTTGGGCATCGTACAGGGTGCCAAAAACTTCTAAGGATTTCCCAAAAGGGTTGCTTCTTAAGTCAATGTGTTTTGTAGTTTGAGCAGTCGTTTTCCCAACGCTCGCAAGTACGTTAGCTGAGGGCAACAATGTAAGGCCGGTTGAAGCCATGACGGAATGCTTTAGAAAAGTCCGTCGGGGGAGATTTTTCTTCATACTGGGTTAATTAGTTGTTCTTAAATATAGAACTTAATAAGGTCACCCAAAAAATAATTCGACCAACGGCACATTTTTGTGATGTGCAATATAATCACGCGGGAATAAAAAGGAGTTACGTGTTTTTACGTATTTTTAGCCTTCAAATCCATTCAAAAACCACCTAACTATCTCATTATATAGATGATAGATTTTCAAAGCAAACTTTCTTCCATTACCAAAACACTTCTGGCAGAATCCTTGGACTATGGAGTCTTACTTGCTTGCATTCAGGAGTATAAAGAACTGCTCACCGCGTTGAGCCCCATCGATTTCAACTCCCAATCGGCACGGGACAATAAATACCTCGCCAGCGGGTTGGCCATCGGACCCGAATGGGCAGCTCGATGTGTGGACGACTTTATGCGTACCAGGGCTTTTGTGCGGGGTATTTGCCAAGCAGTAGCCCTAAAGCATCAAAGTGGTAAACCCGTGCACATTCTTTACGCAGGAACCGGCCCTTTTGCAACCTTGGTATTGCCCTTGTTATCGCGCTACCAGCCTTCTGAAATACAATTGACCTTGTTGGAAATAAACCCCCAAAGTTTTGAAAGCGTACAACAGGTTTTCAAAACCCTTCAAGCCACGGATTATGTGAATGATTTTTTGATGGGGGATGCGAGTACCATTCAGTTAAAAGACGCACATCAATTTGATGTGGTGATTGCCGAGTGCCTGCAATTTGCCTTGGACCGCGAGCCACAGGTGGTCATAACCGCCAACTTAATGCAGCAAGTGCCCGCAGAGGCCCTGCTGATTCCTCAGGAAATAGCCTTGGACCTATGCCTCGTAGACCATGGGGGGGAAACCAAAGCCGTTACCGAGTCGGAAACTGGGCTAGCAATAAAACCAAAGCGTTCATGCAAAAGGGTATTTACACTGAATGCCCAAGAAGCGAGAGGCTATGCTTTCAAAAGTGATGGGACCATTCATTTTCCGATTAGGGACTGCACCTTTTCATCAGAAGCACAGGAGGGATACACCATGATTTCTATAGCAACATATATTAAGGTATTTGGAGAGGAATGCATTCACCCAAATGAAAGCGGACTTACCATGCCGTTTCTTTATGGACCGTTTAAAGCATCCGCACAGCCACTCAACATGTCTACCCAATACAAAACCGGAGCAAATCCCGGTTTGGAAATCAAAATAATAAAAGACCGGGAACAGGTCCCGGTCTTAAATAACAAATAACCGATTCTTTTTAATTGCGGGAAGGAAATATTCCTTGCAAGGCAATACATACATTAACCCCTAGATAGGGATTGTCAATACTGAAAGGGATGTTTCCACCCACATTGATTTGGGATACGCCACCCAAGGTTTGTCCCGCAGTAGCGTCTTCGTTGAAGGCTCCAGCAAGGTTGGCAATAACATTGCCATTGGGAGCAGCTTCTTCCCCGGCAGCGGTGCTTACCCCTACCGATACATTGTGATTGTGCGCAGGTAGGTTGGTGGTGTTAAGAAGTGCACTGTTATTACCACCCTTTTGTCCTATGGTTACGGGATTTATCCCAGGCCCATTGCCCATGTGGCGCATGCTCCGCCCTCTCAAATCAGGCAAGGCAAAAGTAGTTCGGCCATCACCCCCGTAGTAAGTGCCCAATAGGGAAAATAAAGCCGTATTGGCTGAAATGGACAATAGTTGTCCGTCACAAGTAGACCAACCCCTTGGTGCGAAATTAAAGCCGAAAGGTTGAATTTGTCCTAGAAAAGGTTCCATGAATGTTGTTTTAGAAGTTAATAGAACACTAAATTATTGAAAACGAGTGGTCTGTACAATCCGTATATATACGTAATTTGCTGAAAGTTAGAAGTTATTGTTGATGTGCTTTTGAAAGATGTATTAATTTTTATGGACTTTCAAATCCCTCATACAATCTTCAAACTGTAATGATCTTAATAAATCCAACTCGTAGATTTTTTAAATTCCAGCCGGAATTATTCCAGCTATAGTTCGGGTATAGTTCGGGTATGGTTTGGGTAAGGATCATGTATTTTCTATATGCGATTCACCACAAATAAGGAATAACTTTAAAAACAAAAACCCCCTCCAATCGGAGGGGGTTTTCTTTATCTAAGGGTTAAAGGATTACTCCTTCACCAAACGTTTTACGGTCTGTTGTCCCTCGCCCTGGATCTGTACTAGGTACACGCCAGAGGCAAGTCCGGACACGTCCACGGGACGTACCCTATCCATGTTGCTCAGGTCGATGGTCTGAACCAGCTTGCCGTTCACGTCGTAGATCGCGGCACGGTCCAACAGGATGCTGGAGGCGTTGGCGATGTTCACGGTGCTAGCGGCAGGGTTCGGATAGATCGCAACGCCACTGTCGAGGCTGTTGTGGTCCACGCCCAGTACGCTCTCAACCGTAAGCTCGAAGGTACAGCAGGATTCGTTGCCGTACTCGTCCTCGGCGCAGAGGGTAATGGTGTACACCCCGTCGGGAACCAGTGTACCTGCGGCCGGATCCTGTGAGAATACGGTTACCGGATCGGTACAGTTGTCGGTAGCGGTCGCCTGTCCCTCGCCCCAGTAGTCGGGCAGTTCGTAGAACAGGTTGTTGGCCCCTGGGTCCACGGTCATGTCGCCTGGGCACTCAAGGGTTGGCCCGGACTCGTCGACCACGGTCACGATGGAGGTACAGCTGGCCAGGTTGCCGCTGGCATCGCTGGCGAAGACGGTCACCACGATCGGGGTACCGATGTCGGCACAGGTCACGTCGGT
>Ga0116152_10002564_pt1 | contig 14771 bp, 11 predicted proteins | sample AD_UKC119_MetaG_FD_89894 | JGI IMG/M metagenome (GOLD analysis project Ga0116152, IMG submission 89894) | Active sludge microbial communities of municipal wastewater-treating anaerobic digesters from Hong Kong - AD_UKC119_MetaG | ecosystem: Engineered > Bioreactor > Anaerobic > Digestate... | reverse complement strand
TCCGTCTGATAAGCTGTGCCGCCGTCAAATATCTGGGCATCCGCAGTTGGTATGTGGCTGTGTGTTCCAACGACAAACGAAACCCGTCCATCCAGATAATGACCCATGGCCATTTTTTCCGATGTTGCCTCCGCATGAATATCAACTAATGTAAAATGGACCGATGAGCCAAGCTGGTGTCTTTTAAGTTCCTCATCAACAGCTCTAAAAGGATCATCAAGCGGGTCCATAAAGACCCGACCCATCACGTTTATGACAAGAAGACGCCTACCCCTTTTATCTTCAATAACTGTTGACCCTTTGCCAGGCGTTCCTTCCGGATAATTAATCGGACGGATCAGGCGTGGTTCTGAGTTGATATAACTTTTAATGTCTTTCTGATCCCAAACATGATTGCCCGTCGAAATTACACTGACACCCAGATCAAATAGTTCCGATGCAATTTTTTCCGTAATACCGAACCCGGCAGCTGAATTTTCACCATTGACTATTATGGCATCAGGTTTTAGCCGGTCTTTGATTTCGGGTAATTTTTCTGCGACAATATTGCGACCACTTCGACCGATCAGATCACCAAGATATATAATTCTCACTTATTTAAACCTGTATGTTGTTTTTTCGGTTATAACCATATCTAACGGCTGATCATAGCTTTCCGTTGGAACGCTATCAAGTTTTTGATCATCATAGGCAATTCCGATTGCAAATAGTTCCGGATTTTCATTTCTCAACTTTTCAAGCGTCCGATCATAATAACCGCCCCCATAACCAAGACGAAACCCTTTATCATCAAAGGCAAGAAGCGGCACCAGCAACACATCCGGTGAGACATATACCCCCGTGGATTGTTTTGTACCAAAGGGACCATTATCAAGTGGGGCATATAAATCCCAGAAATTAAATTCAAGTGGTTCATTCTTCCCCCTGATTGTTGGAAGACACAAAGGAAACCGCGCCGCATGGAGAACCTTTAACACTGTTAAACAGTCAATTTCGTCATTAATAGGTATAAATCCTGAAATAGTTCTGATTACATCAAGTTCAGGCAGCATTATGACCTTTGAGGCAATCATCCTCGCCGCCATTCCATTATCTTTGGCCCTGGCTTCTGACCTGCGGATTATTGAAGCCTTTCTTAATGAATTTTTATCGAACATTTACCAGCACTTCCAGACAGCTTTAAATAAAGGTGCGGGACCGGTTTGCCGTGACTGTTATATATCCTCCAGAACCTAATACGTATAGGTGGGCGCCGCGATACCAAGGCCACGGCCATGACAGAGGCAGCTCCCAATGGAGAATTATCGCCCCGGGGATAAGTTAAGCCACTAACAAAACAGAACCCGCACTATATATGTAAGGCTTCTTTTTGCTTAACTCAATGTCAAGATTGCATTATCGTGTAATTTAACATAAAAGTTTAGCTAATTTTTATAAATTAAGTATTGATTATCGTAAAAAATGAAAAAAACAATTCCCCATATAATCCATGTTTTTCCTTCTTTCGGACGGGGGGGCGTGCCAATAAAAATAAGCCATTCAATTAATTATTTCGGCACTAAAGCACGACACACAATAATTTCCACCAACAAGGATTATAGCAGCGAAGATATCATCCAGAATGGTTTGAACGTGGTTATTGACATGTCCCATCATGATATTCGCGGCAATCTTTTTCATAGGATTAAAAAACACAGAAAATACCTCAAAAACTGTCATGGTGACTTACTAATCACTTACAATTGGGGTGCCGTTGAATGGGCGCTGGCCAATAGTTTTGGCCCAATCATGCGCCATATTCATGTGGAAAGCGGTTTTGGACCGGAGGAAGCAACGAATACCATTCCGCGTAGGAATTTATTCCGGAGGCTTGCTCTTCGCAATATTGAATTTTTGTCCGTTCCATCGATGAAGCTGGTTGAAATTGCCCGAACAAAATGGAAAATCCCTGAAAAAAAGATCAAATATATTCCTAACGGGGTCGACCTTGAGAAATTCCGTGCTGCCGGTGAACATTATTCCATTCCCGGTTTTCAGAAAAATGCTGATGAAGTAATCATCGGCACCATTGCCCCGCTTCGGGCAGAAAAAAATATTTCCAGATTAATCAATTGTTTCCAGAAAGTTATTTCGGAAGATTCGTCCTTAAAAACCCGACTGCTGATTATGGGCGAAGGGGTTGAACGACCAAAACTTGATAAACTGGTAAAAAATCACGGCATTGAAGACAAGGTTGTTTTTACCGGGCATATTTCTGAACCTGCCAATGCTATTGGAGCGCTTGATATTTTTGCCATTTCCTCTGACACTGAACAAATGCCTAATTCTGTTAATGAAGCTATGGCAGCAGGGCTTCCTGTTGTCGGGCTTGATGTGGGCGATGTTAAATATATGGTTTCAGATAAAAACAAGGATTATATTGTCGCAGCGGCAAATGATCTGGCCTTTAGCGAAGCCATAAAAAAACTGATCAAAGACCGAAAGGCACAAAAAACCATAGGTAATGCTAATCTGGCTCACGTGAAAAAACATTATAACCGATTAGATATGTATAAAAAATATGCCGAACTCTGGGGCATTCACCAGGAAAACTAATTAAGCCTCAAGACTTCGGGCAAGTTCTTCAATCCTGAGGACGGCTTTGCCCAGTGCAACATCCATACGTTTTACTTCTGCCTCTGCTTCGGCGTTGCTTGGAAGCTCCCCATCATTAATTTCCTGCATTTCATCAGCAATGATAATGGCTGTCATCAAGAGTAATCGCAAATCACCAACAGGCCCCATCCTTTCAACAAGGCCTGCTGCTCGCTTATCAATATATTCTGCAAGCATTTTAAGCCGTTCTTCCCCACCGTCTTGACAGGCAAGATGATGTTCCTGATTATTAAATCTGACCGTAACCTGTCCCATAATATTGTCCTTATTACTGTGTATTCTGCTCTGCTATCAGACTGTCCAGCTGTCTGATCATGATACCGATTTCCTGCTGCGCCGAATCGCCCGCCTTTTCAAGTCTTTCAAGACGCTCCTCAAGCTTCTCAACGTTATCTCTCGCCACTTCAAGTTCTCTTGACAATGCCCGGTTTTCCTTTTCCAGTTGATTTATGAAATCGGCCTGTTCACTTGATCCTGACTTGAATCTTGCCTGTTTAGATAAAATGGCCCGCTCAAGCCTTGCTAGCACTTCTTCAAGTGCCATTACGGTTTTATCTGCGGATAGCCTTTTTTCTTTCTCAACCATTTTTACTCCTGACATAATTTTCCAAACATGAACCGTGAGACTAGCAATATTTTACCAAAAAAATCCACCAAAAAGCTGAAGAAATACAAAAACCGCAAAAAAAAGTAAAAACTTGGCATAAAAACAGCAATTTTTCGCATTACTTTATTGACCCTGCGGCCCAGAAAGTCCATTGTGCGCTTGGTAATTATCAGGTGGGATTGTTATGTTATTACCCTGAAAAAAATCAGGGTTTGTTTAAATTAAAATTATAAGGTTATGTTCTATTAAAATGACAGCGTCAACAAAGGAAATGGCAAACGCAATACGTGCTCTCAGCATGGATGCGGTTCAGGCAGCAAAATCCGGTCATCCGGGGATGCCGATGGGAATGGCCGACGCGGCCACAGTACTTTTCAGCAAACATTTGAAGTTTGATCCTGACTGGCCGGAATGGCCTGATCGGGACCGCTTTATTCTTTCTGCCGGTCATGGGTCCATGCTGCTTTATTCGCTTCTTTATCTTTCTGGCTACAAAAGCCCGACCATTGACGATATTAAAAATTTCCGCCAACTTCATCACCCCTGTGCCGGTCATCCTGAATATGGCGAAATTCCCGGTATTGAAATGACAACTGGTCCGCTAGGCCAGGGTATTGCAACGTCAGTTGGTTTTGCTATTGCTGAAAAATTAAGCGCCAGCCGGATGGGAAGCGTCATTAATCATCATACCTATGTTATTGCTGGTGATGGTTGTCTCATGGAAGGGGTATCCCATGAAGCCATTTCACTTGCTGGCCATTTGAAGCTTGGTAAACTTATCGTTCTCTGGGATGATAACAGCATTTGTATTGATGGCCCTACCGAAATGACGGTTTCCGATAATCAGCGAAAACGTTTTGAGGCATCCGGCTGGCACACGCTTGCTGTTGACGGCCACGATCAGGATGCCGTTGATGCTGCCCTTGAGGCTGCTAAAAAGGATGATCGACCATCCTTAATCGCCTGCAAAACGATTATCGGCTTCGGTGCACCGAATAAAGCCGGAACGTCGGCTACACATGGTGCGCCGCTTGGTGATGATGAAATTGCCGCCGCCCGTGAATTTCTTGGATGGTCATATCCACCATTTGTGGTGCCTGACCATATTCTTTCCGCCTGGAGGGAAGCGGGTGCAAGAAGCAAAAATATTGCCCTCGACTGGAAAGATAAATTTGAAGAACTGGACAGTACTGTTAAAGCTGATTTTAATCGCCGCCTAAATAAAGATCTGCCGGATGATCTGGTCCCCGCAATCAATCTTTTCAAGAAAAATCTTGCCGAAAATCCTGTTGGCCCGGCAACCCGCATTGCATCGCAAATGGCGCTTGAAGTGATTAATCCGATCATGAAAGAAACAATTGGCGGCTCGGCTGACCTTACCGGGTCCAACATGACATTAACCAAAGACCTTAGCCCGATTACGGAAAATGATTTTACCGGTCGTTATATGTATTATGGTGTGCGTGAGTTTGGCATGGCCGCCGCAATGAATGGCTTAGCGCTTCACGGTGAATATGTGCCCTATGGTGGAACATTTCTGGTTTTCACCGATTACTGTCGTCCGGCAATTCGCCTCAGCGCCCTGATGAAGCAAAGAGTAATTTATGTAATGTCCCATGACAGTATCGGGCTTGGTGAAGACGGTCCAACCCATCAGCCGATAGAGCATCTGGCCTCGCTCCGGGCCATGCCGGACGTCAATGTCTTTCGTCCCTGTGACGCTATTGAAACGGCTGAATGCTGGCTTGCAGCGCTTGAAGATAAAGAAAAACCATCCATTCTTGTTCTTACCCGTCAGGGGTTAAAACAGGCGCGTCTTGAACATACGGATGAGAATTTATCGGCAAAAGGCGGGTATATCATCAGTAAAGAAAGTGGAGATGCTGACGTTGTTATTATCGCCACTGGATCGGAAGTGGAAATCGCCATTGAGGCGCAGAAGGACCTTGAAGCAGGTGGTATTTCCACACGCGTGGTTTCGATGCCTTCGACAGAAAAGTTTGACGCCCAGGAAAAAAGCTATCAAAACAGTGTAATGGGCAACGCAAAAGTTTATGCATCCATAGAAGCAGGCGCAACTTATGGATGGGATAAATATGTAGGACGTGATGGTGTTAAAATTGGTATAGATCAGTTCGGCGCATCAGCCCCTGCAAAAGACTTATATAAATATTTTGGTGTGACAAAAGACAATCTGGTCGCATCAATAAAAGAAAAATTATAATTAATAAACTGGAGAAAATATTATGGCAATTCGTGTCGCAATTAACGGTTTTGGTCGTATTGGCCGCTTGGCCCTTCGCGGTATTTATGAAAGTGGCCGCAAAGATATAAAAGTGGTCGGCATTAACGATCTTGGTGACGTGGAGATGAACGCCTATTTACTGAAACGGGACAGCGTCCATGGATCATTTCCGTTTAATGTCAGTGTTGACGGAACCAATATCATCATTGGTGAGGATAAAATTGCGGTATCCGCTGAGCGCAATCCTGCTGACCTTCCTTGGGGTGAGCTTGATGTTGATGTCGTATATGAATGTACCGGTATTTTTACATCACAGGAAAAAGCGTCTGCCCATATAACTGCCGGTGCAAAAAAAGTACTGATTTCTGCCCCGGCCACTGGTGTTAGCAAAACAATCGTTTATGGGGTTAATCACGCCACTCTGGAAGCTGGTGACACCATTGTTTCGAACGCATCCTGTACAACAAACTGTCTTGCACCGGTTGCGCAGGTTTTAAATGAAGCGGTCGGCATGGAAAAAGGTATTATGACCACCGTACATGCTTACACTGGAGATCAGAGAATTCTTGATACTCTTCACAAAGACCCAAGACGTGCCCGTGCCTGTGCACTCAGCATGATCCCAACGTCAACCGGCGCCGCACGTGCGGTTGGTCTTGTTCTTCCTGAACTTGCCGGGAAACTTGATGGTACATCTGTGCGTGTGCCGACACCGAATGTTTCTATGGTTGATCTGACATTCATTTCGAAACGTGATACGACAGCAGAAGAAATTAACGCTGCTATTAAAGAAGCCGCCAATGGACGTCTGAAAAATATTCTGGCCTATATTGATGAACCCGTTGTTTCAATTGATCTCAACCATGATGCCCACAGCTCAAGCTTTGACGCATCACAGACATCAGTGATGGGTGGCAATCTTGTCCGAATACTGACCTGGTATGATAATGAATGGGGCTTTGCCAACCGCATGTCTGATACCGCAAAAGTACTTCACGAAGTCGGCTGATGACACGTTTTAGAAATATAGAAAGCCTTGGCCCGCTTGAAGGAACGCGGGTCCTGCTTCGGGCCGATCTAAATGTACCCATGACGGTAAATGAAGATGGCGAGCGTATTGTCACTGACAACACACGTATTTTATCTGTGGCTCCGACAATAAAAGCCCTTTCCGAACAGGGCGCAAGGGTCATAATCCTATCTCATTTTGGCCGTCCACAAGGGGTAAGAAACCCTGAATTGTCGCTGGAGCCCCTGGGTCAGCCGCTGGCCAATATTTTGAAACTTCCGGTTTCCTATGTTGATGACTGCATTGGTGATGAAGTGGTGGCGATCACGGAAGCAATGGAAGACGGCGCTGTGCTTCTTCTGGAAAATGTCCGCTTTTATAAAGAAGAAACAAAAAATGACCCGGACTTCGCAGAGCAGCTTGCCAGAAACGCCGATTTTTTTGTTAATGATGCATTTTCCTGCTGTCATCGCGCCCATGCTTCAACTGTTGGTGTTGCCGAGATTTTGCAAAGTGCTGCCGGCCTTGCACTTGAAAAAGAACTTGATGCACTTGAAAAAGCATTGGGTTCTCCAAAGCATCCGGTTGCCGCATTGGTTGGCGGCGCCAAAGTTTCAACGAAACTGGATGTACTTACGCATCTGGTCGAAAAAGTTGATCATCTCATTATCGGCGGCGGCATGGCAAATACATTCCTTGCGGCCCAGGGTATTGATGTCGGCTCTTCCCTCTGTGAACATGAACTGTCCGGTACTGTTGTATCAATTCTAGAAAATGCGACTTTAAATGACTGTAAAATCCATCTGCCAACAGACGTGGTTGTCGCAAAGGAATTTGCCGCAAACTCAGCGAGCAGAACAATCAATATCAATGAAGTTCAAAGCGATGAAATGATCCTTGATGTTGGCCCGGACACTGTAAAATCCATTTCCGCCGATCTGGAAGGGTGTAAGACACTGATCTGGAATGGTCCTATGGGGGCATTTGAAATTGAACCTTTTGATGCCGCAACCGTTGCTCTAGCCGTTAAGGCTGCTGAGCTTACTGAAAAAGGTCAGCTCATTTCAGTTGCCGGAGGCGGTGATACAGTCGCAGCCCTAAACCATGCCGGTGTGGCCGCGAAATTTTCACATGTTTCTACGGCGGGTGGTGCTTTTCTGGAATGGATGGAAGGTAAGAACCTTCCGGGTGTCAGTGTTCTGCTAGCGGATCGGCGGCTCAGTTTATAAATTATTCAGTCTTCTCAATTGAAAGCAGGTTAAAATTATTGATCTGCTTTTATTTGTTTATCGCGATTATTGGATTAAATCGAAATTTTTTGCTATAGTAAGCGAACTAATCACAAAATAACAAAGGAGGAGGAATTATGTATAAACTAATTTTGGCGATGACATTCGTCGTTCTTTCACTTTCCGCATGTGAAACTTTGGGAATATAGAGAATTAAGTTTTGAATAATGGAAAAAGCCGGACAATTATGTCCGGCTTTTTCTGTCATATGACATATTGGTTATTTCATGACCTTCGTTGCTGTATCTAGCTGATCGCAATAAGCATTTAGAACCTCTGCCAGTTTAGCCATTTGTTCCTGGGTCTCATCCCATTTATACTCCTCGATACCTTCTCGAACACCGGGAAGTGTTTTAACGCCGTATCCAGTATAATATCCTGGGGCATATATATGATGACGATACCACGGACGACGAGGCAATCCTTCTGGCCGGGTCAGTCTGGCCTCAATCTGATACATCAGTTTATCAAGCTTATTAACATTGCCTTTGCTCAGTTTATAGCCACCATCTGACATCGCTTTATAAGCTTCATCAAAAGCTTTGGCAGAAACTTTAAGGCGCTCAACTGCGTTTTGCATCGGTGAAAGATTGATATAAGGAACTTCTTCCTTAAGCTCTGGAACAACATATCCTTCACGAATATTTGCTGCGGCTTTAAAGTGGCCCCCATTTACCAGCATATTATGCCGTTCCACGTCTTTTCGGGTTTTTTCCATAGCAGAAACCATTTCATCGGCATATTCGGAAACGGTTCTCGCCATATTCCCAAACTCAAATGGCAACACATCAGCATTGGCGAGACGCGTGACAACACGACCGGTGACCTCACCTAATGCACCTGTGTAATTAAGACCAGGATCGCGGAATTTGGTATAATAATGGTAACTGTCATAATTGGTATGATATGATCCACCATCAAATTCACCACCAAACCCTATATTCATAGACGCAATACCAAGATGCTGGAAAAAACCTGAATAGTCAGAACCTGACCCAAGTGCACTTAGGTAATAATGGCTTGACTTTTCAGCACGTGACCGGGTCATCGAGTTCGAAGACATCAGATTTTTCGATTGCATCCTTTCAGCAGTTGTCATCCCTTGTATTGGGTCTTTTACTGCATGGGCAATCTGGTCAAAGAACGCTTCCAGAGTATGGGAGCCTCCGGCACCAAGAAATCCTGCACCATTGCCATCCGTATTGATATAGGCGACAACTTTCTCAGAAATTTCCTTTGCATGTTGTTCAACCCATTCAACAGATCCCATAAGCCCCTGCTCTTCGGACCCCCAAGTCGCAAAAACTATTGATCTTTTTGGCTTCCATCCTGTCTCTTTCGCGTATTCGGCAAGAATACGGGCCTCTTCCATTTCCACGACAAGTCCTGAAATCGGGTCAGCTGCACCATGCACCCACGCGTCATGATGATTACCACGCATAATCCACTGATCCGGAAATTCCGAGCCCTTCATAGTGGCAATAATGTCGTATGTCGGAACAACGTCCCAGTTAAACTCAAGTTTTAGATGGAGTTTCGCAGGACCAGGTCCCATATGATAGGTCACTGGTAAAGCACCCCGCCACCTTGGCGGTGCAACCGGGCCTTTCAGTGCCTTCAGGATCGGAAGGGCATCACTATATGAAATAGGCAATGTAGGAATGCCGACAAATATTTCCACATCTTTTAAATCAATTCTTTTTGCTTTCTCAGTCGCTCCCACATTCGGAGTGAGAGGATCACCAGGGCGGGTTGGCAAATCCATGATTGATCCGCGCTGTGCACCGGTAGGATGTTTCCACGCACCTTCCGGATAAGTATCCCCCTGACCATAACCGTCATCCTCCGGATCAGAATAAATAAGGGCACCGATGGCACCATATTCTTCGGCCATTTTTGGTTTGATACCTCTCCAGGAACCGCCATATTTGGCAAGAATTATTTTTCCTTTTACATCAACACCACGTCTCGCCAGATCTTCATAGTCCTCTCTCAGGCCCTGATTAACAAAAACCACTTCTGCCGTCACATCACCATCCGGTGAAAAGGCATGATAAACCGGCAAGCGGTCGTCTTCATTTGAAGTCGGATCTTCCGGAACGGCAACTTCCTTTAGGGATGCTGTCCATTTTTCAGGTTCCACCAGCTCAACAACACGCACTTTTGGTGTGGGCATAAGAACATTGTAGGTTTCAATTTTAGTATCATATCCCCATTCTTTATATTTGGCGGCCACAAATTCGGCGACTTCCTTATCAAAGGGTTGGCCTGTTGCATGTGGTCTGGATGTCATAAACTTCATCCAGTCGTCCATATTCTGTTTATTGATACTTTTATCTAGCTCTGCCTCAAGTGCATATTGCTTATCGCTATTTTCTTTCGTGAAACCACGAATAGTTTCTTCAGCACTTGCGCTGGTCGCTGTAATTGCCAGTAATGCCGTTGCTTTAATCAGGTTAGCCAAATTCATTTTTTTAAGGCCCACTTCATTTCTCCCATCAGAATTTATTTTTAAAAAAATCCTATGGCAATTGTCTTTTAAATGCAAGCAAAGCGCTCAAATAAAAAAGGCCCGGATTTATTCCGGGCCTTTTTCCTAACATTTATTTACCAGAAGTTATTCCGGCTTGTCCAGTTTTACGGGGATGTGGGCGTATTGACCGCTACGGTAAATAGACAGGAGAACAGCTGTGCGTCCGGCATCGCGCTGTTCCTCAATCTGCTTCTTCACGTCCTCAACCGTTTTGACTTCCTGCTGAGTGACTTCGACAATCACATCGCCGCGGCGCAGTGAACGAAGTCCTTCCCTGCCGGAATCATAATCAATACTGGTAATAAGTACGCCGTCTATATTATCTTGGATTTCAAGCTCTTCACGTGCTTTGTCATCAAGATTGGTCAGACTGAGACCCAGAACTGATTCCATTTCTTCTTTGGCATCTTTCTTGGCAGCCTCATCCTTCACTGTCGTCCCTTCGTCAAGTTCATCAACAGTGATCTTCAATGTAATGCGTTTACCTTTCCTGAGCACAACCATATTCACTGTGCTGCCGATTTTTGTATTGGCCACTTTGGTTGTCAGATCACGAACTTCTTTAATTTTAGTTCCGTCAAATTCAACAATAATATCGCCAAACTGTACACCAGCTTTGCTTGATGGGCTGTCATCTTCGACGGTGCTGACAATTGCGCCAACAGCTTCATCCATACCCAGACTTTCCGCAATTTCCTTGGAAACCGGGCCGATACGAACTCCGATACGTCCACGTTTTGTCCGTCCAAACTCACGGAGCTGGTCAATAATAACTTTAGCCTGGGTTGAAGGAATGGCAAATCCTATACCGATATTCCCACCGGTTTGTGAATAAATTATGGTATTAATACCAATCACTTCACCGTTCATATTGAACATAGGACCACCACTGTTACCACGGTTGATGGAAGCATCGGTCTGAATATACTGATCATACGGACCTGATTGAATATCGCGGTTCCGGGCAGATATAATACCGGCGGTGACTGTTCCACCTAAGCCGAAAGGTTCACCAATCGCCAGTACCCAGTCACCAACACGCGATTTTCTGTCGTCCCCAAAGGTTACGAATGGCAGATCTTCATCCACATCTATTTTTAGAACGGCAAGATCAACTTTATCGTCCCTGCCTATAAGTTCCGCTGTGAATTCTCTACCATCATGCAGTTTTACAGAAATTTCATCTGCATCATCAATAACGTGATTATTCGTTACAATAATACCTTCTTTATCAATGATAAAGCCGGACCCAAGTGATCTTCTCTGTTGCATACGTGGACGACTGTTTTCACTGCCATCATCTTCCTGATCTGGATTTTGGAATCTCTTGAAGAAATCCTCAAATGGGGAACCGGGAGGAAAATTATAGCCATTACCTCTGCCACCTCTATCAACACGAATATTTTGTGTCGTATAAACATTTACTACTGCCGGGAGCAATTTTTCGGAAAGATCCGCAAAACTTTTTGGTGCCCCTTGTGCATTTGATAATGACGGAGCAACAATCATATATACCAATATGAAAAATGCTCCTGCTAATCGTTTACTAATATTCATCATTTTTTTCCTGATAGACCAAATTTAAATTTTATTGTTACTTAGTATCATATTATCCTCAAATATGACGAAATTACGGTAATAATACGGATTAGACCCTATAAAACTGTCATTTGAACATATATATAATGACCAGACCAATAAAGACAGCAATCAGACCCACTAATCTTATTGAATTTTCATCCTGTTCCAGCACCAGCTTTATCATTCTTTTCATAGATGCCGGAAAGAAGGCATAGATAAAGCCTTCAATAATAAATAACAGGCCTAGTGCAATTATAAATTCTGTCATTTAAACTGCCGATTAATTATGGGTTAATTACCTCCCATGCTTTCAAAATATTTGAAAAACTCACTATCGGGAGACAGTACCATCGACGTATCCCCATTTTTCATTGCATTTTTATAGACTTCCATTGAACGGTAAAACGCATAAAATTCTGCATCCTTACTGTAGGCGTCGGCATATATTTTTGCTGCAATCGCATCACCTTCTCCACGAAGTTTCTCCGCATCACGATTTGCTTCAGCCAGGATGACTGTTTCATCGCGTTTTGCCTTTGACGTAATTCTTAAGGCTTCTTCCTCGCCACGGGCACGGATTTCACGGGCAACCTGATTCCGGTCAGCAATCATGCTTTGAAAAATCGGTGCACTGTTTTCTTCCGGAAGATCAGTACGTTTGATGCGCAGATCAACAATTTCTATCCCAAGATCCGATGCTTCCTGAAAAACAGCATCACGGATACTTTGCCGCAGTTCACGTCTTTCACCGCTCAATGCCTTGTTAAGTTCTTCAACCCCGAAAACCTTACGCAGGTTTGAGTTGGTAATAATGGACAATCTGTTTTCAGCGCCTTTTTCATTTCGAACCGCCTGATACACTTTTAGCGGATCCTGAATACGAAACTCAGTAAAAGCATCAACAATCATCCTTTTCTGATCGGACGTGATTGCAATAATTTCGGGCATATCCAATATTCTGATCTGGCGGTCAAAATAGATCACATCCTGAATCAGTGGAATTTTAAAATGAAGACCGGCATCTTTAACCGTTCTTTTCCATTCCCCAAATTCCAGTACAATTGCCTGGTTCGTTTCTTTTACCTGAAACGTCGCAGAGCCAAATAATATCAGTCCGCCGCCGACGATCACAAGTGCAATAATAGCTTTAATATTTCTCATTTCTATATCCTATTGCTGATCGTTCGATTTTTTATTGAGTTCCGGTAACGGAAGATATGGCACAACGCCGCCTCCTTTATTATCAATGACGATTTTATTTGTTCCAGACAACACCTGCTCCATCGTATCAAGGTAAAGACGTCTTTTTGTCACATCCTTTGCTTTTTGATATTCTCCTAAAATAGCCTCAAAACGGGATGCCTGACCCTCAGCTTCAGCAATTACTTTCTGCTTATACCCCTCCGCTTCCTGTATCATACTTGCCGCTTTACCTCGTGCCTGTGGCACAATTTTATTTTGCTCAAGTTTCGCGAGACTAATCACACGCTCTCTGTCAGCTTCAGCTTTCTGAACATCGTTAAAAGCATCTGATATTTCTGCTGGTGGCTTCACATCTTCCATTTTAACCTGCGTAATTTCTATACCGGCGTCATACCGATCTAAAATTTCCTGAGTAATCTGCATTACTTCGAGTTCAATACCGTTCTTATTATTGGTCATAACATTCTGAACATCGGTTTTAGCCACAACTTCACGCATCGCACTTTCAGCAATGGATTTAACACTTTCTTCCTTATCCCGTAAGTTAAACTGAAACTTTGCAGGGTCTCGGACTTTCCACATAATTGAAAATGGTGCATCGACAATATTTTCATCACCGGTGAGCATCTGACGTTCTTTTTGTGCCATGATGCTGCTTCCAAAACCGATCTGAATAACATTAATGGCTGTTACCTTGGTAATCTGCTTAGTTTCAAATGGTGCAAACATAAAATGAATGCCAGGATCAGTCGTTTCAATCCATTTACCAAAACGTAAAACTATGGCCTGTTCATCTGTATCAACGATATAAATACAAAGATATAACCAAAGGGCAATGACACCTAAAATGATAAAACTTACGCTTTTACCACTTCCAAAACTTTCACCGCCATCGCCACTGCCACCACCGCCGAATGCGCTTCTGAATTTATCCTGACCTTTTCGAATGAGCTCATCTATGTCCGGCGGTTGCCCGCCACCGCCTTTTTTAGGGCCTTGTCCCCACGGTCCACGATCGCCACCATTATTTTGCCAAGACATCTATTGCTCCTTGTAAATATTTACAGGAATTATACAATTATTCACAGAATTCCCTTTTAAAAAATTATATCTATCTTATATGCTAACTACGGTCCTACTTCAACGGTAGAACAAAGTTAATTGCACTATAGGTAAGCATGAAATGACAGACGTCAAGCGAGAACAGCTTTTATCGGCCCTAAAAACCATTAATCATCCCAAATTGAACAAAAATATTGTTGATCTGGGCATTGTTCAGGGCTTGGTTGTTAAGGATGGCGCAGTCGGATTTGCATTGAATATTGACCCTTCAGAGGTTGATATGATGGAAAAACTGAGAGGCAGTTGTGACAGATTGTTAATGCAGGTAGACGGGGTTACGAAAGTGACTTCAGTTCTGACCGCTGAACGCGATTCCAAGGATGAACCACCAAAACCAGGGTTTGGTGAAAAAAGAGCTTTTGGCGGACACGGCACCCCGCCACCTGCACAAGGTCCTGCAGCAATTCCCGGCGTAAAACATGTCATTGCCGTTGCCAGCGGCAAAGGAGGGGTCGGGAAATCGACAACATCCATTAACCTTGCACTTGCCTTTTCAAGGCTCGGTCTTAAAGCTGGTATTTTCGATC
>Ga0116152_10002562_pt1 | contig 14780 bp, 10 predicted proteins | sample AD_UKC119_MetaG_FD_89894 | JGI IMG/M metagenome (GOLD analysis project Ga0116152, IMG submission 89894) | Active sludge microbial communities of municipal wastewater-treating anaerobic digesters from Hong Kong - AD_UKC119_MetaG | ecosystem: Engineered > Bioreactor > Anaerobic > Digestate... | reverse complement strand
CATTGCCTGATTTACTGAAAGCATACATCAAAGAAAAATATCACAAACCCGGCGAAGTTTTTCTGGGCGTTGTGCATCGGTTGGACAGGCCTGTGGGCGGTGTGATGGTTTTTGCACGTACTTCAAAAGCGCTTGAACGACTAAATGAATCGTTTCGCGAAGGCAAAGCACGGAAAACCTATCTGGCAGTAACATGTGCCAAACCTGCACCCGAAGCCGCCGAACTGAAAAACAATCTTGAACGCAACGAAAAACTGAATAAATCATTTATTGTCGATACCCCTTCGAAATTCAGTAAAGAAGCCATTCTGCGATATCACTGGCTAGGTAGTTCTGATCGTTATTCACTTGTTGAAGTAGAATTACTAACAGGCCGCCATCATCAGATTCGTGCTCAACTGGCCCATATCGGCTGTATCATCAAAGGCGATCTGAAATACGGAGCCAAACGTTCAAATCCGGATGGGAACCTATCGCTGCTATCGTGGAAACTCACCTTCCCTCACCCGACTACCAAAGAAATACTTTCGTTCACGGCCTCCCTGCCCGATGTGCAACCCTGGATTGAACTATCAAAATATATTGGTTGCTAAGACCTCGAAGAATTTAGCATTCCCGTTTATCAAAATCAGTGTCGTTTGTCATATTCATCTGGCATTTTGAGAAAACTGATGCATGAACAACAATTAATATTCTATTTTTGTCAATCAAAATTTACTGCATGAACGATATTTCTGCATCGAAACAAAAAATGATTTTTGCATTGGTAACGACCCTTTTCTTTTTATGGGGATTCATTACCTGCATGAACGACATTCTGATACCATATCTTAAAAAAGTATTTGAGTTGAATTATGCGCAAGCCATGTTGGTTCAATTGGCGTTTTTTGGGGCATATTTCATTGGCTCGTTGCTGTATTTCTTTATTTCATCGGCATTTGATGATCCAATCAATAAAATCGGCTACCGCAAAGGCATCGTTGCCGGGTTGCTGCTGTCGGCCATCGGATGTTTGCTTTTCTACCCGGCCGCCAACATGCATTTATACGGATTTTTCCTCGCTGCCTTGTTTGTGCTTGGTCTGGGATTTACCATTCTGCAGATTGCAGCCAATCCATATGTTGCCATTCTCGGAAGTCCGGAAACAGCTTCCAGCCGCTTGAATCTGTCGCAAGGATTTAATTCCTTCGGAACGACGATAGCTCCCATCGTAGGCGGATATCTGGTTTTTCATTTCTTTGCCCAATGGGGAACACCATTGCTAACAAACAGCGGAGAGCAGGTACTCACCGAAGGCGGCACAACTGTTTCGGCATCCAGTGTACAGCTGCCTTATTTAATTTTTGCCGGTGTTTTTATTCTGATGGCGCTGGTATTTGCATTCTCGCATTTACCGCGCATCGATGCAGGCAACACAGGAAAAGAAAGCGGAAGCGCGCTGAAATACCGGCATCTGATTTTAGGCATCATTGCCATTTTCTTTTATGTCGGCAGCGAAGTAGCCATCGGAAGTACCATTATCAATTATCTCAACGACCTGATGGGTTATGCCGAAATGGAAGCCAAATTGTTCCTTGCTTTTTATTGGGGTGGCGCCATGATTGGTCGTTTCATCGGTGCTATTTCGCTCAACGATATGCCCGATAAAATTAAAAAAATTCTATGGATGGCTGTGGCCGGCATTCTCGGATTTGTTGTCATTTATTCGGCCGGCTACATCGAAAGCGGACTCGATATTCAGCGCGTATTTTGGTTCCTCGTTCTCATGGCTGTTAATTTCGGAGCTTTCATGCTCGGACGTTCGAAACCGGCACGCACACTCGGAATTTTCTGTCTGTTTATAATTTCACTGCTGCTGCTCACTGTGTTCAGCACCGGAGAACTCGCCATGTGGGCCATTATCGGCATCGGACTTTTTAATTCCATTATGTGGTCAAATATTTTTACGCTGGCCATCGACAAATTGGGCAAGCACACCAGTCAGGGCTCATCACTGCTAGTAATGGCCATTCTCGGAGGAGCGCTGCTGCCGCCATTTTTAGGTATTGTTGCCGATCAGATCGGATTGCAAATGTCATATCTGATTCTCATTATTCCTTACGCTTACCTGGCTTTTTACGGATTCAAAGGATATAAACCACGCTCAATATGAGTAAAAATAATTTAGTTTGCGGAATCGATATTGGAGGCACCAACACTACAGCCGGACTGGTTACCCCTGATGGAACAATTGTTTTAAAAAAGAATATACCAACTACCACACATAAAACAATTGGTGATTTTATCGATGCTGTAGCAACATTGATACAAAACATGGTAAGCGAGACCGGATGCGCTCTTACAGGCATCGGTATCGGAGCCCCCAATGGAAATTTTTACAACGGAACCATCGAATTCGCTCCCAATCTGCCATGGAAAGGTGTTATCCGGTTCACGGAACAATTAAAAAAATATTTCCCGACAACCAATATTATTCTCACCAATGATGCCAATGCAGCTGCCTGGGGCGAAAAAATTTACGGAGCCGCAAAAGGTGAAAACGATTTCATCATGATAACTCTTGGAACCGGCGTTGGTAGCGGCATTGTATGTGGCGGGAATCTGGTTTACGGCCACGATGGCTTTGCCGGCGAAATAGGTCACACAATTGTTGATCCCAACGGACGTATCTGTGGATGCGGCCGCAAAGGATGTCTCGAAACATATACTTCGGCATCAGGGGTTGTGAAAACCGCCCTTGAACTTCTTGAATCCGCACAACAAAAATCGCTTCTCAGCAAAATTCCACCAGAAAAAATCACTTCAAAGGAAATTGCTGATGCAGCATTGAAAGGAGATAAACTCGCCATTGAAGTTTTTGATAAAACTGCATATTACCTTGCTTTAAAACTATCCGATGCTGTAGCTCACACCAGCCCTTCATCTATTTATATTTTTGGAGGTGTGGCAAAAGCCGGCGATTTGCTCATGCTTCCTTTGAAAAAATATTTCAATGAATTTCTGTTGCAAATTTATAAAAACAAAGTCGAACTGAAATGGTCGGCCCTGCCCGATAATGATGCTGCTATTCTTGGCGCCGCTTCTCTTGTTCAATAAACCCTTTGAATCATGAACACTGAACAAGGAACACCGAATTTTGAAGTGAAGTCAGAAATAGAAAAAGCTTCTTTGCGAATTCACAAAAATTCACTGCTCGCTGCTCACCACTCGCTGCTCACCACTCACTGCTCACCGCTCGCTGCTCACCACTCACTGCTCACCAAAGGTGCTCAACCTTAACCTTGTTCTTAACCTTGTCCTAAAAATATTCTGATGAGACCAATATTCACAACGCTGCTTTTTCTGATTACCATCAGCATTTTTGCGCAAAATGATTTTTCGAAATATGTCAATCCATTCATTGGAACCGGCGGCCATGGCCACACTTATCCCGGTGCACAGTATCCTTATGGCATGATGCAACTGAGTCCTGACACACGCAAAGAAGGATGGGACGGCTGTTCGGGCTATCATTTCAGCGATTCGGTCATCCTTGGTTTTTCACACACTCATTTGAGCGGCACCGGCGTTTCGGACTACAGCGATCTGCTCATCATGCCCTTTGCTGACAACGCAGCTGAAGCATATCCTACACTTTCAAAAGTAAAGACAGCGAGCCAATTTTCGCACAAATACGAAGATGCATCGCCTGGTTATTATGAAGTGCTGCTTGCAGAAGATGATATCAATGTGGCGCTGACAGCCACTGCCCGTTGCGGAATGCACAAATATGTTTTCAATCGCAGCGGGAAAAACAAAATCCTGATCGATTTGCAATACCGCGACGAAGTAACCTATTCGAAAATCACTTTCGAAAACGATAGCACTATCAGTGGTGTGCGCTACAGTAAAGCATGGGCAACCAATCAGAAATTTTATTTTGTGATTAAGCTTTCACAACCAGTACGTCATAAATTTCTTTATCTGAACGACACCTTGCAAACCGGCATGAAAACAGCTATTGGAACGAATCTGAAAGCCGTTTTGTTTCTTCCCGACACAACATCTGCATTTCTGATGAAAGTTGGCATATCGGCGACCGGAATCGAAGATGCACAAAAAAATCTGAATCTTGAAATTCCAGACTGGAATATCAAGAAAGTGCTGAATCAGGCAACTGAAGCGTGGAACAAAGAATTGGGACGCATTGAATATTCAACAAACAATCAAAACGATAAAATTATTTTCTATTCTGCGCTTTATCATTGCATGATTGTTCCAACTGTTTTTACCAATGTGGACAATACCTATCTTGGACGTGATTTTGAAAAACACACAGCGGAAGGATTTGATTACTATACCGTATTCTCGCTCTGGGACACCTATCGCGGATATCATCCGCTGATGAGCGTCATCGATCGAAAACGCACACGGGATTACGTGCTGACATTTCTTGAACAATTTAATCAGGTCGGTCTGCTGCCTGTGTGGGAATTCGCCGCCAACGAAACTTTCTGTATGATTGGCAATCACAGCATACCAGTAATTTCATCCGCCATCATGAATGATATCATTGTCAATCCGGACACACAGAAACTTTTGTTGAATGCCATGGTAGAAACCGCAAATACGCCAAGGGGTGGAATCGGAGTGTATAAAGAGTTTGGATATATTCCATCAAACCGTGAATCGGAGAGCGTTTCGAAGACACTGGAATTTGCGTATGACGACTGGTGTATTGCACAGGTAGCCCGAAAGCTTGGTGACGAGCAGGTTTACACTGAGTTCATTAAGCGAGCACAATCCTATAAAAATATTTTCAATCCTGAAAACGGCTTCCATGCGCCGAAAGCAAATGGTACTTTTCTGAAGCCTTTTGATCCGAAAGAAGTCAATTTTAATTATACCGAAGCCAACGGCTGGCAATACAACTTTTATATTCCGCAAGATGTGAGCGGATATATGGATTTGCTGGGTGATGAAAAAATATTTGCGGCCAAACTGGACTCGATGTTCGAAGCCGACTCACAAACCACAGGTCGCGACCAGAGCGATATTACAGGTTTGATCGGACAATATGCGCATGGAAACGAACCCAGTCATCACATGGCCTATTTGTACGCATGGACGTCGCAGCCATGGAAAACACAACTGTATTGCGATTCAATTCTGCAACATTTATATTTCAATGCACCGGACGGGTTATCCGGAAACGAAGACTGCGGGCAGATGTCGGCATGGTACGTTTTAAGCGCCCTTGGTTTTTATCCGGTCAATCCCGCCGATGGGAACTTTGTATTCGGCTCTCCGCAACACAACGAAGCATCCATTCACCTTGAAAACGGAAAAACATTTCGTATCAAGACTGTCGGACAAAGCGATAAAAACAAATACATACAGCAGGTAACGCTTAATGGGATAGCGTATAGTAAAAACTACATTTCATACGCAGATATTCTTGCAGGAGACGAACTGGTTTTTGTTATGGGACCTGAACACAGCTCATATGGCGCCAAACCAGAAGACCGTCCGAACTCTGAAATTACTGATAACAAAATACAACCGCTGCCCTACGCCACTTTGCTGAATGGAATAGTATTCTCAAAAAAGAATGTAATGTCGCTGCATTCAGCAACAGGATGGCAAATTGAATATCGCATTCTGCCTGATGGTGAATGGAAAAAATACAAAAAACCCCTGCGCATCAAAAAAACGACTTTGGTGGAATACCGCAATGCAGGCGAAGTTGAAACCGATATGACACAGGCAATAAAAAAGAACATTCACCTGAAAGTCGAATTATTTCAGCCGTACAATTCGCAGTACACCGCCGGTGGACCCAGCGGACTTGTTGACGGGCAGCGCGGTGGCGAAGATTTCCGTACCGGTGGCTGGCAAGGTTATGAGGGCACGGATTTTACGGCTGTGATTGACCTTGGAAAAAAACAAATGGTACGTCGCATCACGCTGGGCTGTCTTCAGGAAGCCCGCTCCTGGATATGGATGCCAACTTCTGTTGAATATTATTATTCTGTAGATGGAGTGAATTATATCAAACTTGGATCGCTCGGACACAATGTTCCTGACACTGATTTAGGCGCTTATGTGATGGATTTTCCGCTTGATTTTGTTCCTGTTGAAGCGCGCTACATCAAAGTGTTTGCAAAGAATTACGGAGTATGTCCCGACTGGCATCTGGGTAAAGGCGGAAAAGCGTGGATCTTTGTTGATGAAATCATTGTTGAGTAGTCAGTAGCCAATTGTGAGTGATGAGTTATGGGTGATGAGTTATGAGTTTGGTTGAAAGGTTGAGTGGTTGAGATGTTGAGTTGCCGAAGGCGTCAGAGAAAGCTACGACTTGTCGCGTTTCACGCGAAGTTCCATAATGATTCGCCGGTAGGCGATAAATATTAATAGCCCGCATGCCCTTTAGGGCTCCGGGGACGAGGAAGTAGGTGTTGTGAAATACGAAATCAGAAATCAGAAATACAAAGTACAATGTGGATATGTGCGGCTACGCCGATGTGGCGCCTCACGTGAAACCACGTGGAACGTGGCAAGCTGTGACCGGTACGGCGATGTGGAAATATGAGATTCTTGAAATGATTTGGAATCCGATGGTGATCGGATGTGGAAAAAATAGGTTTGGCGTAAGGGGCAGGAATTAAGAAGTTGTTAGTGATTTGTAGTTGTCAGCTGATAGCTGCATACAACTCAGTATTACGAAAAAGTTTATATATTTGAAAAAATAAAATACATGATCAGGTTACATTTTTCAGCGCTTTTATTTTTCGCTGTTTGCGTAACAGGTCATACTCAGAATGATGCTCCACCGGCTTATGTGATGCTCGAAGAAATTGTGGTCACGGCAGACGATCCACGCTTTGCACCGTTGTTTTATTCAACTTCGGAAACCGGCGAAGGAAGCCTTGTATATGATTTAATAGACCTTGTAAAGACCGGGAAAATTGAAGTGGGCAGTTATATTGTTGGAAAAAATAAAACTGACTGGAATTGGATTCAACAAATTCTTGGAAAAAGAGAGAAAGACAGTTGGGTTTTCAATGAAATTGTTGATGGGAAGCGTTTTACAGGCACCTTGAAAAAAGAAATTACTTATTCACTTAAAAAAGTTAAGGGATATCGGTTGTTTTATATTACCTGTTATGATGAGAAATTTAATTTGGTCACGCGTGAATTTGCCGGGCTGACGCCATTGATTCCAAGGCCAGATGACTCGCTGAATTTCAAAGGTTATAATGTTGGATATTTCAGTTTAAAAGAACCATTGGTCAAAGCGATTCTGGAGAAAAAATGCACGTATAGTTCGTTTTCATCCATGTCATACCTTACGTTTCTGAGACAGATACCTGTAGCGGAATTATATCCATACGCGCATTTTATCACTCCTTATCTGGCTGACTCACTGTCGGATGAATTACAGTTTAAAAAGCCATCTGCATCTGTATTTTCTTATCCTGAATTTGTCAATGGTTCGGCATGTATTGTAATGAAGGATCTTGAAAAAGAAAAATTTCAGGACTCGGTTTTTTATATTTACGCAAATGATTTTTATAACATTTCCAATATATATAATTCTTTTCAAAAACATGCCCGTTCTTTTGGTAATATTCCTTTTTATAAAAGTGAAAAAGACTTTGGATATACATCGATTTTCGATGCTATAGAAAGCACAATATATCAATGTCTGGACGTTTATACATATGACTCCATCAATCTTTTTACACAGCGCTTAGACAGCATACAAATTTTTGCATTGGCTTCAAAGATTGATTCAGTTGAGGTTTTTGATCCATTTACTGGTGAGCATTGGCACGAAGCATTGATTGGAAATTTTGAATGCGCAGTTTTTAGAATCCTTGAATTGCATGATGGCTCTGAAATATATCCGATTGCATTTTGTATTGGGAAAAACATTATTGATGAAAACTGGGATGTTACTGGATATAAACCAATATTGTGGATTCCGTTCAACCAGCAATTCATCAGCATTGTCGACAGCTACCAGGCCTACCTGCCCGGATATCCTCAGCAGATGTCACTTTGGGGCTATCTGCTCAGCGGTTTGTACAAAGGCAATATTATTTCCGAGCGTCCCATTGATAATGCGGAATGGCAGACTTTGAGAGAGTTTTTGAAATAAATACGGTTTTTAATGTGCTGATGTGATATTGTGCTAATGCGCTGATAATATGAAATACGATAGCGATCAGATATGCGTTGTGCATTGTGCATTGTGCTTTGAGCGATTTTGTATATTTGCATTCATGGATGAAAAACATCTGCATAAACACGAGAAGCAGACGCTGTTGGTTGTGATTCTGACTGCCGTAACCATGGCAGTGGAAATTGTGTTTGGGCTGACAACGAATTCAATGGCGCTGCTGGCCGATGGTATTCATATGGGATCGCACGTGCTGGCCATTGGGTTGAGCTGGGTGGCTTATATACTTGTGCGCAGGGTTGCCAACACTGAAAAATACAAAGGAAAAGGCGACCGTATTCTTTCGCTTTCGGGCTACACCAGCGGGCTGCTGCTTTTGATTTTTGCATTCGGAATTGCATGGGGTGCCATTCAGCGTATCAACAACCCGGTTGATATTCAGTTTCGCGAAGCGATTCTGGTGGCCTGCATCGGGCTTGCAGTCAATATTCTCAGCGCCCTATTGCTTCGCCATGACCATGAAGAGGAGAAAGACCATAACCTGCAGGCCGCATATTTACACGTAATTGCAGATGCACTCACCAGTGTACTGGCTATCGGCGGTCTGACTGCAGCCATGCTTTGGAATATCATCTGGATTGACGGAGCATGTGCTCTTGCAGGTGCAGTCATCATTTCACGCTGGTCAATCAAACTGATTGTGCAGAGCGGAAAAAGTCTGATATAGAAATCAACACCCATAATATTTTATCAATATTACAACCGAACACTGATTTTAATCAGCCTAAAACTAATTTTCAATTCAACGAAAAATCACGCATTGAGCGTGACATAGTCAGGAATTTCCTGCAGAAAATCCAATTTTTTGGAGGCGGCATCTGCCAAACAGACAAAATGCGACAACCCATTAGTAATCAATATATAAGTATTTCCTAAAACCGAGGTATAAGTAGCCGCCTGCAGGAAAGTTTTTTCATCGATGGTGACATCGGGTTTCTTGCATTCGATAACCATCAGAATCTGCCCGTTACGGCCTGAGATCACAGCATCGGGTCTGCGAGTCATGCCATTGTAAGTGAGTGATTTTTCGACAGCAATGGCGGTGGCGGGATAGCCAAGATGAACATGAAGATACATCAGAAGCTGCTGTCTGACCCATTCTTCGGGAGTAAGGCGCACCCATTTTTTGCGGAATTCGTCAAAAATAACCTCGTTGCCCTCAACAAGCTGTATTCGGGAATTGAAAAGCGGAAGATTGAGGGCAATATTTGAATTCATGTAAAAATATACCTTAAAATTGTTATTTTTGTTGGTCGAAACCTGTTTACAAATTTAGTAAATAAGAGCGAACGAGTTGAATAAAAACAGAAACGCATGAAAACAAAACCCGAAATAGTAGAAAACTGGTTGCCACGCTACACCGGGCTTTCATTGGATAAATTCGGAGAATATATTCTGTTGACAAACTTCAGTCAATATGTTGATCTGTTTGCGCAGATACACAATGTAGAAATAGAAGGACTTGACAGGAGCATGCCGAATGCAACTGCTGAAAACATTACGATTATCAATTTCGGGATGGGAAGTGCCAATGCGGCCACCATCATGGATTTGCTTGGAGCTGTGAATCCAAAAGCGGTCTTGTTTCTTGGAAAATGCGGTGGAATAAAAAAAATCACGAAGGTTGGCGATTTGATTCTTCCAATTGCAGCCATACGTGGTGAAGGAACATCGAATGATTATTTTCCGCCTGAAGTTCCCGCACTGCCGGCGTTTGCATTGCAACGGGTAATATCATCTTCCGTTCGTGATCATCATCGTGATTACTGGACAGGGACAGTATTTACGACAAACCGCCGTGTTTGGGAACACGACGAGGAATTTAAGGAATATCTCATCAAAGTCAGAGCCATTGCGGTAGATATGGAAACCGCCACCTTATTTTCGGCAGGTTTTTTCAATCATATTTCAACAGGTGCCTTATTGCTGGTAAGCGACGAGCCCATGATTTCGGAAGGAGTGAAAACTGAAGCGAGCGATAAAAAAGTGAACGAAAACTATGTTGAAGAACATTTGAATATAGGCATTGGCGCATTGCAGCTTTTGATAAACAACAGCGTATCGGTGAAACACCTTTTATTCGACAACGACAATCCAAACAGATGACGCATACCGACGTTATAAAAGAAGTCAATAAAAAAATCTTCAGACCCGTGTATTTTCTGCATGGATCTGAGCCCTATTTTATTGATGTTTTATCGAATCATCTGGGCACCTCGATTCTTGATGCATCGGAACGTGAATTCAATCAAACAGTGATTTACGGCCGCGATGCAAACATGAGTGACTTGGTATCAACATTAAAATGCTTTCCGATGATGAGCAATTATCAGGTTGCCATTCTCAAAGAAGCGCAGGATATCAAAGACAAAGATTTTGAGCAATTAACATCATATCTTGCAAATCCGCAACCAAGCTCAATTCTGGTAATTTGTTACAAAAAACAGGCAGGCAAAAAGCTACAAAATCTTTTTTCAAAAAATCCGGCATCTGTACTCATTTTTGAATCGCCGGAAATAAAAGAATCGGCATTACCGGACTGGATAATGAAATATCTTGCACAGAAAAAAATTGTTTGTTCGCCAAAGACTGCGCAAATTATAGCGGGCTCATTGGGAAAAGACCTGGGCAAAATTGCAAACGAACTCGACAAGGTAATGTTGAATATAGCCGAAGGCGGCACATTAGGCATGGATGAAGTGGAAGCAAATATTGGCATTTCGAAAAAATACAATATTTTCGAGTTGCAAAGTGCTATAGCCAACAACGAGAAAGCCAAAGCCATGGAAATCGTTAGTTATTTTGCTGCCAATACCCGTGAAACATCACTGCTGCCAATAATTTCAATTCTCAACAGTCACTTTGAAAAGCTGTTTATCTACATGCAGCTTTGCAATTCGAAAAGTCCGGCTGATCTGGCAACAGAAATGGGCACCCGTCCATATTTTCTTGATCAGTACAGAAAATCTGCTGGATTTTTCAACATGAAGAAAGTGCTTGATGTTTTCAAATTGCTGCGCGATTACGATTTGAAATTCAAAGGCATTGAATGTGTAACGCCGGAAAACGAACTGATGCGTGAAATGATTTACAAAATAGTACATCTATGATGACCATAAAAAAAGTGGAAACCCGTAAAGATCAGAAAGCATTTATCATGCTTCCGTTTGAATTATACAAAGATAATTCATACTGGATTCCCCCAATAATCAAAGACGAATATAAAATATTCAGCAAAGCCACCAATCCCGCCATGGATTTCTGTGATTCATGTTTCTGGATAGCAGAAGAAAACGGAAAGACCATCGGTCGGATAGCAGCCATCATCAATCACCGCTACAATGAAAAGGTAAGCGAAAAGTTGGGGCGTTTTTCTCGTCTTGAAAGCATCAATGATGGCGATGTAATTGGCGCATTATTGCATACAGCTGAAGACTGGCTGCGGGAAAAAGGGATGACAAAAGTACATGGTCCACTGGGATTCACCAATCTCGATCTGCAGGGCTTGCTTGTTGAAGGATTTGATCACCTGCCTTCGATTGCATCGGTTTATCATCATCCGTATTATCAAACGCACATTGAAAAAAACGGATATGAAAAAGAGAACGACTGGCTTGAATTCAGATTAAAGCTGGAAGACCATATACCTGAAAAGGCCACACGTATGGTAGATCTGATAAAAAAGCGATTTAATCTCAAAGTAATAAGTTTTAAAAGCAAAAAGGAAATGCTGCCATATGCAAATAAACTTTTTACGTTATTAAATTCAGCATTTGAAGAATTACCCTACGTTTCGGCATTTGATGAGATCACCAAAGAGTTTTACATCAAAAAATATTTCAGTTTTTTAAATCCTGAATTTGTAAAAGTGGTTGTAGATGAGCACAACGAATTACGTGCATTTATCGTTGGATTGCCCAGTCTTTCGCGTGCGATGCAAAAATGCAATGGAAAATTATTTCCGTTCCGTTTTCGTCATATTCTGCATGCATTAAAGCATCCAACAGAAATGGATTTATTACTTACAGGCGTAGATCCTGCATTACAGAGTCAAGGTGTTGCAGCCGTACTCATTTTCGAGCTACAACAGGTATTGTTGAAATACAAAGTTCCTTTTGTTGAGACCACCGGCATATTTGAGAGCAACAACAAAGCCATAACCACATGGAAAAACTATGAACACATACAACACAAAAGACGTCGTTGCTTTGTAAAAAATCTTTGAATCGAACCAACACCATCCAAGCATTTCACATGAAAAAGATAGCATTATTACTGTTTATTTCGGCACTTTCGATAAGCGCATTCGGACAAAAAGGGACCATACGTGGTTTTGTTTATGACAAAGGCAACAGCGAGCCGGTCATTTTCACCAATGTATATCTGAAGGGGACCAGCTACGGATCGCCAACAGATATCAACGGATATTTCACGATCAACCAGATTCCTCCGGGGACATATGAATTGATGATTACGTATCTTGGATACGATACACTGAAAGAAACAATTGTAATCAAAGGCAATGAGCTGCTGACAAAGAAATACTATCTGGAAAAAGCAGCAAGGACCATCAACGAAGTGCAAATCATTGGGAATCGTGGAGACGATACAACACAAACGCAGATTAGTAAAGAAACAGTAACACCCATCGAAATAAAACAGGTGCCCACCATTGGTTCGCCTGACATTGTACAATACATCACCAATATCCCGGGTATTATCACAACAGGAGATCAGGGTGGACAACTATATATCCGCGGTGGATCGAGCATACAAAACAAAGTGCTGCTTGATGGCATGGTGGTCTATAATCCATTTCACAGTATAGGATTGTTTTCGGTATTTGAAACAGAAATCATCCGTAATGTAGATGTTTACACCGGAGGATTCGGAGCAGAATACGGAGGGCGAATATCATCGGTGATGGATATAACAACACGCGACGGGAACAAGAAAAAATACAGCGGAGTTTTTATGGCCAATCCTTTCGGTGCAAATATGGTATTCGAAGGGCCGATTGTAAAAGACAAAGGCAAAGGTTTTAATTCGTCTTTTGTTATTGCAGCAAAGAATTCATACCTGAGCGAAAGCTCGAAAATATTTTACAACTACATCGATACAGCAGGCCTGCCATTTGATTTTCGGGATATTTACGGAAAAATCAGTCTGGGTACGGATAACGGATCAAAAATCAATTTTTTTGGATTTAATTTCACCGATGACGTTACTTACCGTTCCATAGCCAACTTCGCATGGGATGCCAATGGCGGTGGGGCAAACTTCATGATAATACCCGGTGCGTCAACAACAATCATCGAGGGTGTGCTGGCCTATTCAGACTATAAACTGACACTGACAGATCATACCAACCTTCCCAAAAGCTCATCCATCAACGGATTTAATATAGCTCTGACATCTACCAAATTTCTCGGTAAGAACTCTGACATTAAATTCGGACTCGAACTGATTGGATTCAATACCGACCTTTCATTCTATAATAGTGCACGCAGGCAGATAACTCAACAGGACAACACCACAGAATTTGCCATTTTTTCAAAATATAAAACCATCATCGACAGCAGCTTTATCATTGAACCATCATTGCGATTTCATGCCTACCCAAGCTTATCGGAATCAGAGCTTGAACCACGACTGGCATTAAAATACAATATAACCAGTAAATTCAGAATAAAAGCTGCGGGCGGATTATATTCACAAAATCTTATTTCTGCCTCATCGGATCGCGATGTAGTTAACCTGTTTTACGGCTTTTTATCGGGGCCCGAAAATCTGCAGGATCAATTTGACGGAAAGGATGTTGAATCGAGACTGCAAAAAGCACAGCATGCCATAATCGGATTTGAATTTGGTTCGTTTGAATTGTCAAAAGACAAAACCAAACAAAGAACTCTCACCTTCAATCTTGAATTTTATTACAAAAACTTTTCTCAGCTAACCAATATGAACCGCAATAAAGTATATGACGACACCGGCGAGTATTATGACAAACCCGACTACCTGAAAAAAGATTTTATTGTTGAGAATGGTAATGCAGAAGGGGTTGATTTATCGGCAAAATACAACAGCAAACACTTATACATCTGGGGAGTATATTCATACGGCTTTGTTCACCGCTACGATGGATTGATACATTATGCACCCCACTACGACCGCCGACACAATGCCAACCTTGTTACATCATACCGTTTTGGTGAGTTCAATAAATGGGAAATCAGCTTTCGCTGGAATCTTGGCTCAGGATTTCCATTCACACAAAATGCCGGCTTCTATCCATCACTTGATTTTACCGATGGCCTGGGAACAGACCTTTTTACCTCAGATGAATCACTCGGTGTTTTGTATGACGATTATAATGCCGGAAGACTTCCGTATTATCACAGACTCGATTTCAGTGCAAAAAGAACATTTTACCTGACAGAAAATACTAAACTGGAAACCAATTTATCGGTTACCAATGTGTATGATCGCGACAACGTTTTCTATTTCGACCGTATTACAAACGAAAGAGTTAATCAACTTCCACTGATGCCCAGTT